>OBKK01000581.1_pt1 | contig 10275 bp, 10 predicted proteins | sample 1503221 | NCBI WGS metagenome assembly OBKK01 (sample SAMN02044683, study PRJEB22538) | human gut metagenome | reverse complement strand
AGTCGAAGACGTCGCGGCTGCCGACGACCACCAATCCGCCGGAGGACGCAACGTAGCCGTCAAAATCAGCGCAATGAAGAAGCGGCTTGAGCATCGCTTCGCAGCGACCGGTGCAGAGGAAAACGCGGCGTCCCAAGCGGCGGGCGGATTCGATGGCAGCGACGGCGGATACGGGCGGCGCGGAATGACCCGGCTGGGTGAGTGTGCCGTCGATGTCGAGGAAGATGGCGCGGTAATCGTGCATAGCGAATTTTTCGCTCCTTTTGGAGTGCAGTTCTTTCCTTATTGTATAGGCTGTTTTTGTTGCAAAGGGAATCGCGTCTGCGGACGCGACCAGAGGGCTTTCCGATCGCCCTCTGGACTCCTTCGGTTTCCTTCTAAGCAGGTTGATGGGGATTGCGGCAGAACCGATGCGGCTGCCGAAATCCTCACCACTACAATATGATATTATTCGCCCAAAACGCCGTTTTTCCTCTTGCCAGTTTCGTTTTTCCGGTGTATAATCAGCGGCGGAAGATTTCGCAAAGGAGCAAAATCATGGCATCCAAATCGCACGACCTGACGCACGGGCCGCTCGTCCAGCAGATTATCCTGTTTTCCCTGCCGCTGATGGCAACGAACGTGCTGCAAGTGCTGTTCAACATGTCCGACGTGGCGGTGGTTGGGCAGTTTGCAGGCCCGGAAGCGCTCGGCTCAGTCGGGTCTACCTCGATTCTTGTCTCGCTGTTCACCGGCTTCCTGATCGGCATGGGCAGCGGGGTCAACGTCGTCGTCGCCCGGTATATCGGCGCGCGGCACGACCAGGACGTGCACGAGGCGGTGCATACATCGCTGATTCTCTCGCTGATTGTCGGCGTCATCATCATGGCGCTGGGTTTCCTTTTCACGCCCGCAATGCTCTCCATGCTCGGCACGAAGCCGGTGCTGATGGCGGGCGCGGTCAGCTACCTGCGCATCTACTGCCTCGGTATGCCCGCCATGGCGGTGTTCAACTTCGGCAACGCGGTGCTTTCCGCCGCCGGCGACACGAAAAAACCGCTCTACTTCCTCTCGATGGCGGGCGTCATCAACATCCTGCTGAACCTGTTCTTCGTCATCGTCTGCCATTTGGCGGCGGCGGGTGTGGCGCTGGCAAGCATCATCTCCCAGTATATTTCGGCGGCGCTGGTGATTTTGTCCCTGCGCCGTTCAGGGAGCGTGGTGCGGCTGGAACGGTCAATGCTGCGGATTGAGCCGCACAAGGCAAAGCAGGTGCTGTCGCTGAGCATTCCCGCCGGTTTGCAGAACGCGATTTTCGCAATAGCGAACCTGTTCATTCAGGCGGGCGTGAACTCCTTTGATGAGCTGATGGTGGAAGGCAACGCCGCCGCCGCGAACGCCGATGCGCTCGTCTATGACGTGATGGCTGCCATCTACACCGCCTGCTCGTCCTTCATGAGCCAGAATTACGGCGCGGGCAAGCGCAAGCGCATCATCCACAGCTACTTCATCTCGATGGTGTTCTCCTTCGGCATTGCCCTTGTCATGAGCGCGCTGCTGGTCATCTTCGGGCGGCAGTTCCTCGGCATTTTCACAAACGTCGAGAAAGTGGCGCAAGCCGGGATGATCCGCCTGCGCATCATGGGCTGCTCCTACGCCTTCTCCGCCTTCATGGACTGCACCATTGCCGCGAACCGCGGGCTGGGCAAGAGCTTTGTGCCGACGGTCATCGTGATTATGGGTTCGTGCGTGTTCCGCATTATCTGGGTGTACACGGTGTTCGCGTACTTCCACACCATTGAGAGCTTGTACCTGCTCTACATCGTTTCGTGGGCGATTACGGCGGCGGCGGAGATGATTTGCCTGCGCCGCGTCTACCGTGAGCAGATGCAGAAGCTGCCGCCGGACATTGACGGCGTGAAAGCAGCCGCCTGAAAGGAGCGATTTTTCCCGATGACCAGCATTCTGATTAAGGACACAACCCGCGAGGAACGCCAGCAGATTGTCGACGACGCGATTGGCAACATTTCCGCGTCCTGCGACGGCTGCGCGGAGGGCATCATCGAGATGTACCAAGCGTATATTGACGGCGAGATGGAACTGCGCGAAGTAAACGCGGCGTTTAATGCACGGTATGTGTCGGGCGAGCAGGGCGCGGCACGGCGCAGCTGCTTCGGGCGCGGGTGGTGATTGTGCGCAAAGGAATCCCCCTCGGATGAATGGCATCGGAGGGGGATTTTTGTATGCACCGAAAAGCTGACGCACGAGTTACTTCCTTATGAGTATATTCTTTTGCGGGATGCGCGATTGCGTCACAGCCGATGCGCATCGAGAAATTGCTGGAACTCCTCGTCCGTCATCTTCCCCAAATCCACCTTGGTTCCCGCCTGCGCCAGATATTTGCGCACGTCATCAATCGGCAGATTGTCCATCCGGTGGATTTGCTGGTACTTTGCCCAGTATTTTCTTTCCAAATTCCGAAGATACGCCACATAGCCCGCACCCATCAATATCAGCAGAAAGGCAATCCGCACGATGAAATTGCCAGCCCTCGCGGTGGATTCCCCCTGCGTCGACAGGATGATGCCGACGATAACGGGAATCAGCAGCAGCCACAGCCGAATCGCCCATTGCGTCATGCGCTCCCAAACCGCCTGAATGTCCGCCAGCTCGACGTTTTCCTCGCGTTTTTTCTTCATTATATTCTGCTCCTGTCCAGAAATTGCTGAAACTCCTCGTCCGTCATCTGCTCGAAGTCCACGTCCATCGGCTCGTACCCTTCCTGCGACGCATATTCGCGCACGTCGATAAGCGTCGGGAAAACCTCGTCCTGCTCGTCGTTTTCCCACGCGCCCGTCTTTTCGTCGAGAACGCCCAGCTGCACGCGGTAGCCGCTGCCCTCGCGGTACACCGCCACGCGCGCTTCGGCGCAGAGCCACACGCCGACGAGGTTCGCGCGCAGGAGGTTGTCCATCCGGTGGATTTGCTGGTACTTCGCCCAGTACGCGGGCAGCCGCTTCTCGTCGCCCCTGCCGGAAACGAACCCCAGCACCATCAGCACCATCGAAAGCACAAAGACAATGCCGCCCAGCGTTTCGGTGGATTCCTGCTGGTACAGCGCATAGCCGGCAAACAGCGGAATCAGCAGTGCCACCGTCAGGAGGTTATGCTTTTTGACGCGCGTCTGGATGGCGTGAATGTCCGCCATTTCGACGTTTTCCGGCACGAGCACTTGTTTTCTCATATTCCCTCCACCATTGCAGAAACGCCGCGTCGCTCATTTTGTCCCAATCGGCTTCGGCGGGAACGTAGTCCTTTTCTCGCATATAGTCCCGCAGTTTCAGGCGCGACGCGAAACGCTGTTCCGGCTCTTCCTCGCGCCAGTCGTCCGCCGCCATGTCATAGGCTTCGACCCGCAGGAAGCACACTTCCCCCTGCCGCCGGATGCGGTAGCGCAGAAAGCCGTCCGTCAGCACCATTTCGTTCGGAGCGGCATTTCGTCGGCTGGCACCTTTCGCCATGTCCACGCGGCACATCTTCTGCTGGAGGTCATACTTCACAATCCGCACCGCATTGCCGATAAGACCAATCATCATTGTGATTACAAAGATTCCCAATACAACCGTTGACCACGGGTCGTCCCACGGCATCAGAAACACCGGCGCCATCCCCCCGACCAAACCGATTGCGAGGGACGCCACACACCAGTGCGCCGCGTTCATCTTCTTTTTTTCCAGCGCCTCAATGGCTGCGTTGCTTTCGACCTTCGGCATCGTCCGCACCTCCCCCCTCATTGTACCACTGCCCGTGCTGCTTGTCAATCGAATCACAATCCCCCTTGCGCGGCGCGAAAATGCGTGATAGAATAGACGGAAAGAAGTCGTTTCATCCCGCAGGAAGGAGGGGGGCTCCCTTGAAATTGGAGCGGTTCGCGTATTTCCTCGCCGTCGCGCAGACGGGCAGCATCACCCTCGGCGCGCAGAAGAGCTTCATCACCCAGACCGCGATGAGCCAGCAGATGGCGGCGCTGGAGGCGGAATTGGGGCTGCCGCTGCTGAAGCGGAGCAAGTCCGGCACGTCGCTGACGGAGGCGGGGCAGGCGCTTGTGCCGATGGCGGAGCGGCTGGTTCAGTGCTATCAGGCGATAGAGACGTTTGCGGACGCGCAGCGCCATCAGACGCGGACGCTGACGATTGCCTACACCGGGCCGATGGAGCAGCAGCTGCTTCTGCGGGCGATTCCGGCGTTTCGGACGCATCACCCGGAGGTTGAACTGCGCGTGCGGCAGCTGTCGATGGCGCGAATCGGCGCGGCGCTGGAGGGGGGCGACTGCGACATTGCGCTGGCGATTCCGGGCGAAATCCCCTTGCAGCAGATGAAGCACGTCACGGTGATGGAGCGCCCCATCTGCGCCGCCGTCGCGTCGTCGCACCCGCTGGCGGGGAAAAATTCCGTCACCCTGCCGGAGCTGACGCATTTTCCCGTCATCCTCCTGCAGGCGGGCGCGAATCGCAGGGCGAGCAGCCAAATCGCCCGCTGGCTGATGGGGCTTGGGTGGACAAAGGACGCGCTGCGCTTTGCGGACACCATCGAGGATCAGCTGCTGATGATCAACCTGAATCAGGGCATTTCGTTCATGCCGCAGGGCAGCTACCCCGTCGGCATCCGCCTGATTCCCATCGTCAGCGACATGCCGATTCTCCACCACACCGAGGCGGTCATGCGCCAGATGACGCCGCTGCACCTGCAATTCGTCGAGCAGCTTCGTCAGGCGGACATGGCGGAGCGGCATCCATAAGTTCCGCTTATGACGAGAAAGAAAACGCTTGTTTGACATTCCTTTCACAAAGCGGTATGATACAGGCATGAAAGGAGGGATTTTTCCCTATGAAAAAGCGTTTGATTTCCCTGTTTGTGGCGCTGACGATGCTGCTGTGCCTGATTCCGGCGGCATTCGCGGCGACCTTCAACGCGGGAACGTACACCGCCTCCGCCAACGGCATGAATGGCGCGGTGACGGTTGAAGTGACCTTCTCGGACAGCGCCATCACCGATGTGAAGGTGACGAAGCAGGCCGAAACGCCCGCGATTGCGTCCGGCGCGCTGGAGCAGATTCCGGCGGACATCGTGGCGCATCAGACGCTGGCGGTGGACACGGTAACGGGCGCGACCATCACCAGCAAGGCGATTCTGGCGGCGGTCGAGGACTGCGTGAAGCAGGCGGGCGCTGACCCGGATACCCTGCGCACGCCGGTCGAAAAGAACACCGCGGACGTCGGCGACCGCACGGCGCACGTTGAGGTGCTGGTCATCGGCGGCGGCGGCACGGGTCTGGCGGCTGCCATGTCCGCAATGGACAACGGCGCGAAGGACGTGATGGTGGTCGAGAAGCTGTCGCGCTTCGGCGGCTCTACGTCCGTATCCGGCGCAGTCGTCGCGGCGGAAAACACCTACTACACGCAGAGCATCGGCTTGGAGCCGAACAGCGAAGTCTGGCTGGAGGAGTGGAAAGCATCCTCCGATTCGGACATTGGCGTGCTGGGCAAAGACCCCGGCTATCCGACCTACGAGCGCGTGAGCAACTACTTCACGCAGGTTGGCGAAACGGTCAACTGGCTGGAGGACGAGGGCGTTGCGCACTGGGTGACCTACCCCTTCTTCCCCAACGGGCGCTATCAGGTGCCGGATTACGTCATCGACAGCGAAACCGGCGCGGCTGACCCCGAAGGCGGCTACATGCTGATTGACCACATGGTGGACTGGCTGAAGAACCACGACGCTGACCTGCGCCTGAGCACGACCGGCACGAAGCTGCTGACCAACGACGCGGGCGACGTCATCGGCGCGACCGTGCAGGACGCAAGCGGCTCCTACGACGTGTACGCCTCCCGCGGCGTCGTGCTGGCGACCGGCGGCTTCGCGGCGAGCGAACCCATGATGCGCGAGTACCTGCCCCAGTTCGCCGACTGGATTGACCTGACCACCGCGGGCGCGGGCGACACTGGCGACGGGATGCAGATGGCGCTTGACGTCGGCGGCGTGTTCTACAACGACCCCTATGTCATCACCCTTGGCTCGACCAGCCGCAACGGCAGCATCGCGGGCTTCTGCATGTCCGTGAACCTGTGGGGGCGCATGGTTGTCAACAGCAAGGCGCAGCGCTTCTTCAACGAGGGCTACATGCCTTATCAGGCGACCGTCGCGCTGAGCCGCACGGAAGACGGCATCGCGTGGGCGCTGGGCGACAGCAAGTTCGCGGGCGCTGCGCTGCTGGACGCGGCGGTGGACGGCACCGAAGTCGTCAAGGCGAACACCATCGAAGAACTTGCCGCGCTGATGGGCGTGGACGCGGACACGCTGGTCAAGAGCGTTGAAACGTACAACACCGCCTGCGCGACGGGCAACGACACCGAATTCGGCAAGGGCGCCTCCAACCTGACCGCCATCGACGCGGCGCCGTACTACGCGGTGCGCATCTACGTCTGCACGGGCGGCACAATTGCGGGCGTAAAGACGAATCTGGACTTCCAAGTCCTGCGCGAGGACGGCTCGGTCATTAACGGCCTGTACGCTGGCGGTGAAACCTCGAACCGCGAGATGTACGCCTACGCCTACTCTTCCGGCTCCGGTGTCGGCTACGCGCTGGCATCCGGCCGTCAGATCGGCATGAACCTGATGAAGTAAACACAAACAGGGCATCGTCAAAACGGCGATGCCCTGCGTTTTTGCTATTCGTTTCAAAACAAAGCGCGTTCCCCTTTTCACCAGACCCGCCAATGGTGCCCGCAGTGCTGGCAGACCGCGACGCTCCTTGTCACCATCTCGTCGCGCCGGGGCGGCGGGCGCTTTCCCTTCCGCTCCGCCTCCTGCGACCAAATCACCGGCAGAAACAGCAGCTTGAACGGCCATATCCACCAGCCAATCAGCAGCCACCACGCCAAGCTGTGGCGCGTAGCCCGGCGTTCGCGAACAAGCGCCACCCGCACGTCACGGCTGCGGCAGCGTGGACATTTCATGCAAAGCACACCCTTTCTTTTGTGGATTTGCACCCATTATACCGCATGTATGCCGTTTTTGCAATCACTTTTCCGGCATTGCGTACTGCGCGCGTTTTTTTCTATTCATCTTTTTGCGCGATATACGCCGCCATCGTTGTGCTGATTTTCTCCGGCGCACGCCCCGGAATCGCCTGATACACCGCCCCCGACGCGTCCTGCCAAATTACAAGGTCGTCGATGTTTGTCTGCTCCAGCACATACCATGCCGATGGGATTGCAGGGTTCGCCTCGCGCTCCTGCTGCGTCACCGAAACGACGCTCAGGCGCGGAAAGGGGCACACGCCCGTCAGCTCATGCCCTTCATAGCTTGCCACGCCCAGCGCCGCCACATAATCGCGGTAATCCGCCGCGAACGTCACCCCCAGCGATTGCTCCGCCTGCGTGACCTCCTGCGCCGTCGGGGCTTTTGCCGAAATAAACGCCGGCTGCGCACGAAGCAGGTCAACGATTGTCTTCATTAGAATCCTCCTTGCAGCAGTTCCGCCATGTCCTTCCAGAAACTTGCACGTTGCTTATCGAACACCCTGCGGTCGATTTTCGATGCTTCTCCGAACAAATGCCAAATTTGATTATTGCCGTTCTGCATGTGCTCCGCTTCCGTCAAAATGGACAGCGTCGAATCCATCTTTTGCCCGATGTGGTGCAGCTGGTATGCCTCCCCCGTCGCCGGGTCAAGTGCCGCCAAACCATTCTGCATCCGCGTCAAGTTCGTTCGCCCCATTTCGTCCCCGAAATCGAGGTCGATTTGGCGGATGAGCGCCATCTTGCCATTCACCATCTTCGGTACAAGCCCCGCTTTCTGGCAGACCTCGTACTGCTCCATCGTCCGGAAACCCTTGATGACGTCCAGCGGATAGCCCGATTCGCGCTGAATCTGCGCTGCTTCGTTCATCGACAAGCCGTTCAGCATCGCGCCCTTCAGCCCGACCGCCTCCGTCACGCCGCCCGAAATACTTCCGCTGATGGCACCCCACTTGAAGTCCTCGCTGCCCGCCAAGGCTGCCTCGCGCGCCGCCTGCTGCAGGTCGCCCGTGCGGACAGCCGTCGCGATGAACGCCGGCACGCCCGATTTCGCCGCGCCAAGCAGACCGTGGACAGCGCTGTCTTTGGCTGCCATCGCGAAAATCATGCTGACCGCCGGTGCGCCCACGCCTGCCGACACAACGGAAACCGTCACGCACACCAAAATCACGCCCGTGCCGATTGCCACGTTGCGAATCACGCGGTCGTAGACATCATCGTAGTCCGTCCACGGCACGGTGACCGTCTCGTTGTTTTCACCAAGGGTGAAGATGTACTTTTCGCCCTGAAACTGCGCGTTTAATTCGGAAAGCGTATAGCCGAAGTAGACGTTCTCCTGCGAGTTGAACGCCAGCTCGTCCAGATACTCCTGAGAGATGTACACCGCCTGTACGTTTTCCACAAAATAGTCGCTGCTGTCCAAATCGGACACCAGCTGTTCGTACAGGCTGTTTTCCAGATACGGCAGCAGCGCCGCATCCCCCATCCGGCGGAATTCCGGTGCGCTTTCACCCAGCGCGCAGCCCGCCAGCAGCACCAGCGCCATCAGCAGCGAACATAGCCTTTTCATCCGCATTCCCCTCATTTCAGGCGCTCCAGCGAGAAGCCGTTGCGCACATACGTCTCCAGCAGCTCCTGCGAGCCGACGAAAATCGTTTTTGTTGTGGATTCGCCCGTGTATCGGTTGCTGACCGAAATGGTGTAGATGCCCTCCTGCGTGTAGCGGTCGCCGTCCTTCGCGGGGCGGTTGAAGCGCTCATCCTCGATGACGCCGTTCGCCGTTTCCACCAGCACCGCGCGCCGAACGTTGATGTCCAGATACCGCGAGCGCGCCAAATCCAGCGAGAATCCAGCCTCCGCCACCGCCGTATTTTGCAGCTCCGCGCCCGTCAGCAGGTCAAACGGGTAGACCATGCAGTTGCCGTTGCGGATGGAGAAGCGCAGGAAAATACGGTAATTGCCAAACTTGCTGGTGATGTGCGTCAGCTCGCTGTCCTGCACCTCGTAATCCAGCGCCACCTCGTAGTCGCCCTCTTCGTGCAGCACAATGCGCGTATTCGCGCCCGTTGTGCCTTTCGCCAGCAGATAATCCGTATAAACCGCCGGTTCACCTTTGGCATTCTGATAATCCGTGTGGCGGACAATCAGCGTGCCGCGCCCGAAGTTCGTTTTGGGAATGCCGAACTGCTGGTCATAGCCGTTCGCATCCGCCGCAAGGGAGAGCTGCGCGTTGCCGTTCAGCGCGTCGATATCCTGCTCCAAATCAAACCACAGGGTAACGGAATCGCCCAGCGTCTTGATGAAAACAGGCTGCTGATTTTCGTCCGCCGTCACGCGGGTGAAGCCCGTCAGGAAGAATCTTCCCAGCCGCCAGCCGAAGTGCTTGTCATCACCGCTGATGGTATCCTGCTTGGCATAGCCCGTGTCAACCCCAGCATTTACGGCATCTGCCGAGAAATAATAGATGGATATGCCCTGCTGCTTGCAGCATTCGCGCAGGCGCGCCATGCTGTCGGCGTACTGTCCCGCGTCAGCAAACAGCGCCATTGCGCCCGCGTAATCCCCCGCTTCCTGCGCCGCCACTGCCTTTTCATAGCGGCTTGCGCGGCAAAGCGCGTCGCTGTCCGCATAACCCGCAAGTTCCGTGTAGAGGGCAATCGCGGCGTCGTAATTTCCGCTTGCCGCTTCCGCCTGCGCCTGCTGATAGCGGTATTCCTTCGCCAGCGCCGCGCTGCCCGCATAGTCGCCCAGCGTATCCAGCAGGGCGGCGGCTTCGGCATAATCCCCCTGCTCCGCAAGCTGCTTTGCTTGAACCTGCTGTTCATACGGGAACGCGCTGCGGTCGGCGGACAAGTCCATCCACAGCGCCGGACGAACCCCCAGTTTCTCCGTCACGCACTTCGTCCCGACCGCGCCGCGGACATCCAGAAAGCACGCGTCGTAGCTTTCCTTGCCCGGCGAGCGCAGCCACCAGTCCGTTTCGCCGATGCCGATGGTGGTGAAGCCCAGGAACTTCGCGCCCCGTGACCGGGCATATTCCGTGCCGCTGACTTTCCGCTGCTCCTGCTCCGGAAGATACTGCATCACCTGCGCGTAGCTGAGCAGGAAAACGTGCGTTTCCGCTGGTTCAGCATCCGTATTCTGCCATTCCGGATTCCCATCCGCCGCCGTATCCGCCAGCGTCACCGGGGCAATCGCGCCCTGCACATCCAACACC
>OBKK01000567.1_pt1 | contig 10562 bp, 10 predicted proteins | sample 1503221 | NCBI WGS metagenome assembly OBKK01 (sample SAMN02044683, study PRJEB22538) | human gut metagenome | reverse complement strand
CGCACGGTTGCGTTTGAGCCTTGCAGGGGCGACGTGGTGGGCGCGAAAACGGCGGAAACGGTGATTACGCTGGCGAACCCGGCAACGGCGGTGACGCTCTCCGCCGAATCGCTGAATCTGGAAGTCGGCGAGACAGCGAACCTGACGGCGACAGTCACGCCGGAAAACAGCACGGACACGCTGGTTTGGAGCGTATCGCCTTCTGGCATCGTGAGCATCAGCGGCGGCAGCGTCTCGGCGCTGGCAGCGGGCAACGCGACCATCACAGCGACGGCGGGCAGCGCATCAGCAACGTGCGCGGTGGTGGTTACAAAAGCAGTACTGCCTGTCCTGTACGAGCTGCCGCAGGAAACCGTATTCACGGCAGGAGCGGATGGAATCATTGACACGGGCGTGAGGCTCTTCCAGGACGTCAGCACGAAGCCGGCATACACGATTCTGTTCGACGTGACATGCGGTCAGAACCTGACGCCAAACCCGTCCGCAGGCGAAACGTGCGTGCTTTTCCACTGTCTGGAGGAATCGTCGCCATGGCCGGGGCTGGTCGGTCACGCCGCCGGCACGGACGTTTCCTTCCAAATCAACATGTATTTGTCCTCAAAAACGATCACGCCGTTCTGCAAGGGCAAGCGCATCCGCTGCGCGCTGGTGCTTGACGGCGAGAACTGGTACTTCGCATCCGACCGCTATCCGACAGAAACGGACTACAACAAACCGTCGCTCATCGGCGGCTACAAAACAGCAGTCGCCAAATCGCTGCTTCTCGGCGGCTACCAGAAGTCCGACGGCACGCACGGAAGATTCTTTGACGGAACGCTGCACAGCTTCAAGGTGCTGCGTGGCGCGTACACGATGGCGGAATGCCAGGCGTGGGTGGAACAGACGGAGGCGTGAGTGCATGAACGACAAAGCATCAACAATCATCTGCCTTGCCCAGGAGCATCTGGGCGACCCGTATGTCTACGGCGCGTGGGGCAGTCCCTGCACACCTGAACTGCGGCGCAGGTATGCGCGGATCAATCCGTCACACGCGACCGCCATTGCGAAGAAGTGTCAGGTGCTGAACGGCAGCGGGACAAGCTGTGCCGGATGCAAGTGGCAGGGTGCGCTGGCATATGACTGCCGCGGCTTCACGCACTGGCTGCTTGCACGGGTCGGCATTGAAATTACCGGAAGCGGCGCAACCAGTCAGTACAACTCCGTCTCCAACTGGGCGGAACGCGGAAAAATCGCGGATATGCCGGATGTGGTCTGCTGCCTGTTCCGGCAGAGCGGGAGCAAGATGGAGCATACCGGGATGCACATCGGCGGCGGGCGGGTCATCCATTGCAGTGCGGGTGTGCAGACCGGCAACATCGGGCAGGGCTGGACGCATTATGCCGTGCCGGTCGGGTTGTATTCGGCGGACGAAATACAGAAAGCGGGGCGAATCAAGGTGAGAAAGACACTGCGGAAAGGCGCAAGCGGCGATGAGGTGCGAGAGCTTCAGACGATGCTTGCAGCGTGTGGCTACGATGTCGGCGCGGTGGATGGCGTGTTCGGCAGCACGACGGAGGGCGCGGTGCGTGCGTTCCAGACGGCGAAGTGGCTGACGGTAGACGGTATCTGCGGCACAGCAACGTGGGCAGCGCTGGATACGGCACAGAAGCAGCCGGATGGAGATATGCCTACGAAAGAGCCGGATGCGTGGCGGGCGAAGCTGGAAGCGCTGCGGGATAGTCTCAGAAGTGCGCTGGAAGTATTGGAGGAGGTACTGAACAATGCGGTGGGATGATGTGATTAAGTGGATTTCGGCGGCAGTAGGCGCGATTGCGGGCGCGGTCGGCGGCGCATGGACAGGCGCGCTGACGTGCCTGCTGGCGCTGAACGTGGTGGATTACGTCAGCGGACTTGTCTGCGCGGCGCTGGGACGCAGCACCAAGACGGACGGCGGGAGGCTGTCCAGCACGGCGGGCTTCATCGGACTGGCGCGGAAGATGTTCATCTGGGTGCTGATTCTGGTGGCGACGCTGGTGGACAGGTACGTCATCGGCACGGGCGAGAGCTGCCAGACGGCGGCAGCGCTGTTCTATATCGCGAATGAGGCGCTGTCGATTATTGAGAACTGCGGGCTGATGGGGCTGCCTGTTCCGGCGTTCCTGCGGAAGCTGCTGGAAGTGCTGCGGGATAAGTCGGATCAGGGCGAGGACAAGTATCAAGAGGACGCAAACGAATAAATTGCAAAACAAGAAGCGGCTGTTCCATCGAGCGGAGCAGTCGCTTTGTGTTGCCCGGAAATTGCGAAACCGGGAACAGCGTCAGTATAGCATAGAATCCTGAATTTTGCAAGTGAAACGCAAGCCGCAATAGCGTGGGGTGCGGGATACACGGTCAAGGAAATTTTTGCGGGACGCAGGTGAAGATAAAAAATGCGAACATCTTCTGCTGTTGGAGGTACCCCCCTATGCTGGAAATTCCAACATGGGGGTTTTCGCACCGGCGGGGGTTCGTCGTAGACACCGCGTGGCAAAATTACAGGGAGGGGGTCATGCTGAAGCGTAACACAATGTAACACAAGCATAAAAATAAGTGTAACAAGAAAATACTCTTCTATGTCATGGAATTGCAGGTGTGTTTCTCTTGTGACACCTGTAACACGTTTTTCAAGGGGATTGCAAAACTACACGAACACGCGCTGTCCCCAATGGGGACAAAATGTACCCCAAAAGGCGGCTTCCGCGAAGAAAAAATGTGCGTGGCATGTGGATATGGTCAATATCTTGTGGATAAAAAGAAAAAAACCATCTACATTTTGCAATGCAGATGGTAAAAAGTGTCGAAGTGGCGGGATTCGAACCCGCGGCCTTTTGGTCCCGAACCAAACGCGCTACCAAACTGCGCTACACCTCGAAAAGCGAGCCAACAGAGGGACTCGAACCCTCGACCTGCGGTTTACGAAACCGCTGCTCTACCGACTGAGCCATGTTGGCACGGCTGAAACGATTCAGCTTTATTAGTATACCAAATGACAGGCAGTTTGTCAAGAGGGTTTCGGAAAAAATTCTGATGGATTTAGCGATTTTGCGGGGAATCTGCAGCTTGCGGGCAGAAAAAACGTTTTTTCACGGAATCTTGGGGGAAGAGCAGCTTGGAGGCGCGTCTGCGGACGCGCAAAGTTGGTCGCGCTTTCATGCTCCTCCCGCGTGCAGCTTTTTGGTGCTTCGCCGAAGCCTTTGTTTGCTCCACTGAACTTCCCGTGAAGAACCAAAAAATTCCCCGAATCGTGCGTGATTCGGGGGGGACAATGCTTACCGTTCGCCGTTTCGGCCGCGGCTGCGGTTGACGCGGCGGACGGGCTGTCCGGCATTTTTCTTCGCGCCGGATGCGTTCGTGCGGGCGACAGGCTTGCTCGCCGGGGCGCTCTCGACGCGGACGGGCGTGCCGCCAAGGCGCATCTTGCCGTCTCTGCCGATGACGACGGGCTGACCGCTGGCAGGGCCGAAGCGCGGCACGGGATTTTGCTGATGCTCGCGGCGGATGACCTGCATCTCGCGCGGGGCGGATTTCGCGGCGCGCTTCTCCACGGACACCTCGCGAATCGGGGCGGATGCGGCGAGTTTGGCGGGTTTGGCGCTCATCGGGCGATTCGCCTTGCGCTCCGGCGCGGCGTTGCCCTGCATCGTCAATTTTGCCGGGCGGGGCTGGCGCGGCTTCGGCTCGCTGGGGGTGGTGATTTCCATCGGCCACTCGCTTTCCTTCAGCGGCAGACGCTTGCCAATGAGCTTCTCCACCTGCCCTAACTGCTTCACCTCGTCGATGCAGCAGAAAGAAATCGCGGTGCCGTCGCGGCCGGCGCGGCCCGTGCGCCCGATGCGGTGGACGTACGCTTCCGGCTCCATCGGCATGTCGTAGTTGATAACGTGGCTCAGACCCGCGATGTCGATGCCGCGGGCGGCAATATCCGTCGCGACGAGGACTTTGCACTCGCCGGTCTTGAAGGCGGTCAGCGCGGCCTGACGGGCGTTTTGGCTCTTATCGCCGTGGATGGCAACCGCGTCGATGCCCTCGCGCTTGAGGTCGCGGACGATGCGGTCTGCGCCATGCTTCGTGCGGCTGAACACGAGCGCGTTTTCCACGTCCGGGTCGCGCAGGATTTTCGCCAGCAGATGCTTCTTGTTCGCCTTATCGACATAATACAGGCACTGGTCAATCTTCTTGACCGTGGAGGACACGGGGTCAACCTTGACGGATTCCGGCTCATGGAGCAAATCCATCGCCAGCTTTTCGACCTCCGGCGGCATCGTCGCGGAGAACATCAGCGTCTGGCGCTTTTCCGGCAGCTTTTCCGCAATGCGGCGCACGTCGTGGATGAAGCCCATGTCAAGCATTCGGTCGGCCTCGTCCAGCACGAACGTCTCCACCTTATCCAAATGCACAAAGCCCTGATTCATCAAGTCCCACAGGCGGCCGGGACAGGCAATCACCACATCCGCGCCGCGGTGGAGGGCATTCACCTGCCCCTGCTGATTTACGCCGCCGAAGATGACAGTCGGGTAGACGGGCAGCTTTTTGCCATAAAGCACGAAATTATCATAAATCTGCTGGGCGAGTTCGCGGGTCGGGGTGAGGATGAGGGCGCGGATGGCGCGGCTCTGCCCGAAGCGGGTAGGCTTTTTTGCCAGCTGCTGGATAATCGGCAGGGCAAACGCGGCGGTTTTGCCCGTGCCGGTCTGCGCGCAGCCCAGCACATCCTTTCCAGCGAGGACGAGCGGGATGGTCGCCTGCTGAATCGGGGTCGGGGTTTCATAACCTGCCGCCTGCACATTTTGCAGGAGCAGGGGCATCAGTTTCAAGTCATCAAAACGCATTCCGATAGTTCCAATCTTTTCAATCTATGGCGCAAACAGAACGCGCCAAATGTTATTATATCACAATTCCGGGGATGATACAAGGAAAAATTTCAGCCGAGCGCGGGAAAATAGCACAAAATCAGCCGATTTGCAGGATGATTTCGGCGGATTTTCGGCTGACGGCGGCGCGGCAGTCGTTTTTCGCGAAATTTCGTTTCCTTATTGTATAAGCTGGATGACAGGATGCTGTGCGGGACGAATTGCCACGACACGCCACGTCCATCCACCAGCAGCGCAAAATCGCCACGGTACTCCCCTTTCATCCACCATCAGGGCAAACGCCCCACGGCGCGCCCCATTTTGTCCTTTCGGTGTTTTTGCCTTGCGAAGCGCCGTGCAATCTGGTATGATGAAATCAGCAGAAATCGCGTTTTGACCCCTTGACAAATCCGCTATTTCTGGTATAATTCATTGCATTAGCGCTTTATCGCGCTAAATCATCACAATTATGACAGGAGGCGGCACAATGGAGCGTCGCAGGCTGCAAATTCCCAGCGGTATGCAGGATACCCTCCCCGGCGAATGCGCGGGCAAGCGCCGCTTGGAGGACAAGCTGCGCCGTCTGTTCACCCTCGGCGGCTATCAGGAAATCGAAACACCGATTCTGGAGTATTATGACGCGCTGGATGATCAGACGTTCGGCTATCGCCCGGAGCAGGTGTGGAAGACGTTCGACCCGCAGGCGCGCATTCTCGCCGTCCGCCCGGATTCGACGATTCCGGCGGTTCGGCTGGCGTCGGGGCGGCTGAAAAACGCGCCGCTGCCGCTGCGTTTATGCTATGTGCAGTCCGCGGCGAAGTTCCACTCCGAAACGCTGTCGCTTTTGTGCGAGGACACGCAGGCGGGCGTGGAGCTGATGGGCGAAGGCAGCGCACAGGCGGACGCGGAGGTCATCGCGCTGGCGGTGGAAGCCCTGCGCGCCGCCGGAATTCGCGACTTTCTAATTGAGCTGGGACAAGTCAAATTTGTCAGCGGATTCTTGGAGGAAGCCGGGCTGACAGAGCAGCAGTGCGCGGCGGTGCGCGACATGATGGCGCACAAAAACGCGCTGGATATGCAGCTGTACCTCGACCGCCTGTCCATTGAGGCGGACGTATCGCGCCGCCTGATGCGTCTGCCGCAGCTTTTCGGCGACGCGGCGGTGCTGGATGAAGCGGAGCAGCTGACACAATCGCCGAAATGCCTGCGCGCGATTGCGCATCTTCGGCAGGTGCTGTCCATCCTGCAAGACTATGGCTGTGCGGACTGCGTGAGCATCGACCTGGGGCTGACGCAGCAGGCAAATTACTACTCCGGCGTGGTATTTCACGGCTTGGCGGCGGAGCTTGGGCAGCCGCTTCTCTCCGGCGGGCGCTATGACGGGCTTCCGGCGCAGTTCGGTCGCCCGATGCCCGCGACGGGGTTCGCGCTCTCGCTGAAACTGACGCTGATGGCGCTGGAGCGGCAGGGCGAAACGTTCGCGCCGCCCGTGCCGGATGTCATCCTCTCCTTCGCGCCGGGCGGACTGCGGACGGCGGTCGCCTACGCGCATCAGCTGCGTGACAAGGGCGTTTCAGTCGCCCTGCTGTACGGGCTGACCGCCGAGGAGTTGCACCAGCGTGTCGACAGCGGGGAAGCATCCGCCGCCGTGTACCTGAACGGCAGCATTTTCGAGCAGTACGGAAAGGCGGTGTTCTGATGGCACAGCCGGTCATCACCTTCGCGCTGGCAAAGGGGCGGCTTGCGGAGCAGGCGTTCGACCTCTTGGAGCAGCTGGGCATTGACTGCTCTGAGCCGCGGAATCCCGGTCGTCAGCTGGTGCTGTGGGACAAAAAACAAAACGTCCGGTTTATCCTCGTCAAGCCGTCGGACGTGCCGACATATGTGGATCACGGCGTGGCGGATTTAGGCATCGTCGGCAAAGACACGCTGCTGGAAGCCGGGCGCGAATTGTACGAAGTGCTGGATTTAGGCTTCGGCAAGTGCCGCTTGTGCATCGCGGGCTACCCCGGACAGCAGGGCGGCAGCGTCAACCGCGCCACCTTCCGCGTCGCCACGAAATACCCGAATATCGCCCGAAGCTACTACGACAGCCGTGGGCAGACGATTGAAATTATTGAACTGCACGGTTCGGTGGAACTTGGCCCCGTCATCGGGCTGAGCGACGTAATCCTCGACATTGTGGAGAGCGGCTCGACCCTGCGCGCCAACGGCCTGACGGTGCTGGAAGACATCTGCGACGTATCGGCGCGCTTAGTCGTCAACCGCGTCGCCATGAAAACCAAGCGGGAGCGCATCCGCCAGATTATCGACGGACTGGGCGCGCTGCTCGCCGTGAAACAGGAGGGACAGGCATGATTCCGATTCTGCGCGCATCCGACGCGGGTGAACTGAAACGCCGCGTTATGAACCGCTCTCAGCTGCAAAACGAGGAAGTTTCGCGCATCGTCAAGGAGATTGTCGCACGCGTCCGGCAGGAGGGCGACGCCGCCTTGTTCGACTACACGGCGAAATTCGACCATGTGACCATGACCGCCGAAACCGTGCTGGTGACGAAGGACGAAATCGCCCGCGCTTACGCCGCCGCTTCCCCCGAATGGCTCGACGCCATGCGCGAAGCCGCCCGCCGCATCACTGCCTTCCACGAGAAGCAGAAGCAGAACACATGGTTAAATTTTGACCCCGCCATTTCGCTGGGGCAGAAGATTACGCCCCTCAAGCGCGTCGGCGTGTACGTTCCCGGCGGCACGGCGGCGTACCCCTCGTCGGTGCTGATGAACGTGCTGCCGGCGAAGGTCGCGGGCGTAAAGGAGATTATCATGGTCACGCCGCCCGGCCGGGACGGCTCGGTCAGCTACCCGCTTGCCCTTGTCGCGGCGGATTTGGCGGGCGTGGACAAAATCTACAAAGTCGGCGGCGCGCAGGCCGTTGCCGCCCTCGCGTTCGGCACAGAGAGCATCCCCCGCGTGGACAAAATCACCGGGCCGGGCAACATTTTCGTCGCCAACGCGAAACGGGAGGTTTTCGGGCATGTCGGCATTGACATGGTCGCCGGGCCGAGCGAAGTGCTGGTGATTGCCGACGACAGCGCGAATCCCCGCTACGTCGCCGCTGATCTGCTGTCACAGGCGGAGCACGACCCCCTCGCCGCCGCGATTCTCGTCACGGACAGCGAAACCCTCGCCGCTGCCGTTCAGGCGGAAATCGCCCGCCAAACCGCCCTTCTCCCCCGCCGAGACGTCATCGAGAAGAGCCTGACCGCCTACGGGACGATCGTCGTCGCGCCGACCCTCCCCGACTGCGCGGACATCGCGAACCAAATTGCGCCGGAACACATTGAGCTGTCCGTCGCTGACCCGTATGGGCTGCTGCCTCTGATTGAGAACGCGGGCGCGATTTTTCTGGGGCACTATTCGCCCGAACCGCTGGGGGATTATCTGGCGGGGCCGAATCATGTGCTGCCGACGAGTGGGACGGCACGGTTCTTTTCGCCCTTGTCGGTGGATGATTTCGTGAAGAAGTCGAGCTTGATTTGCTGTTCAAGGGCGGAATTGGAGCGGGTGTCGGAGCAGGTGATGCTGCTGGCACGGCAGGAGGGGCTGGATGCCCACGCGAACGCGGTTGCCATCCGCTTCGGCAAAGAGATAAAAGCCTAAGGCAAAAAGCGGTAAGGGAATCGCGCTCAAGCCGGGCTGCCAAAAAAGGGTCAAGGGGCAATGCCCCTTGCAGGGTCAAGGGACAGCGTCCCTTGCGGGGTTTGGGGCAGCGCCCCAACCGTTCCGCGTCAAACCTACTCAAAGGAAGAAATCAACAAAGGTGCAGGCAGCGAAGCGTCCCTGCCCCTAACTTTGCGCGTCCGCAGACGCGCCCCCAAGCCGCTCATTCAACCTATTCCATATTGTCGCGCCAAATGGGCGCGACCGGATAGCTCCGCCCGCACACAGCGCACGCCCAAATCCACCAAGGAGGTATCCTCATGCGCACCGCCGCCATCACCCGCACGACCCGCGAAACGGACATTACCCTCACGCTGACCCTCGACGGCAGCGGCAAAACGTCGCTTTCGACCGGCATTGGCTTCTTTGACCACATGCTGGACGCGCTGTGCCGTTTCGGGCAGCTGGATTTGGCGCTCACCTGCCGGGGTGATTTGCACGTTGACGCGCACCACACGGTGGAGGACGTAGGCATCTGCCTCGGCCGCGCCATCCGCGACGCACTCGGCGACCGCGCGGGCATCCGCCGCGCCGCGAGTGCCTATATGCCGATGGACGAAGCCCTTGCGTTTGCCGCGCTGGACATCAGCGGCCGCCCGTATTTGGTGTTCGACGCGGAATTTGCCGCCCCCATGTGCGGGCAGTTCGACACGCAGCTGGCGGAGGAATTCTTCCGCGCCGTCGCCGTAAATGCGGGCTTGACGCTGCATCTGAAGGTGCTGTACGGTAAAAACGACCACCACAAGCTGGAGGCGCTCTTCAAGGCGTTCGGCTTAGCGCTCAGGGACGCGGCAAGCATCGACAGCCGGATTGAAGGCGTGCTGTCTACCAAGGGCAGTCTGGATTAAGGAGGCGCAAGGGGCGCTGCCCCTTGACCCCGCCAAAGGGTCTTCGACCCTCTGGACTCCCTTTCGCGCGATTGAGTTGGTGACTTTTTCAGGCTTCTTCCGCGTGTTTATTGGGGGAAACCAAGGGGCGCTGCCCCTTGACCCCGCAAGGGACTTCGTCCCTTGACCCTCTCGCGCGATTGCGTTGGTGACTTTTTCATACAACTTCCGCGTGTTTATTCCTCATTCCCCCAAAGGAGGGTTTCCCATGCAGCTTTACCCCGCGATTGACATGCTCGATGGCAATGCCGTGCGTCTCCGCCAAGGCAGGCGCGACGACGTGACCATCTTCGGCAATCCCGTTGACCTTGCCGCGAAATGGCGCGAACAGGGCGCGACGTACCTCCACCTTGTTGACCTCACCGCCGCGTTTGATGGGCAGACCAAGCACCTCCCGCTGATTCGCGAGGTCATCCGCGCGTTCGGCGGAAACGTCGAGCTGGGCGGCGGGCTGCGCACGATGGCAGACATCGCCCTGCGCATCGAAGCGGGCGTGACGCGGTGCATCATCGGCACGGCGGCGATTGAACATCCGGAACTGGTGAAAGAGGCGTGCCGGGCGTTTCCGGGGCAAATCGCCGTGGGGCTGGACGCGAAGGACGGGTTCGTCGCGACGCGCGGGTGGGTGGAAACATCCGCGCTGACCGCCGCCGAAGTCGCCCTGCGAATGCGGGACATGGGCGTCACTACCCTCATCTACACTGACATCAGCCGCGACGGGATGATGCAGGGCCCGAATTTCGCCGCGACAAAGCGCCTGATTGACAAGACGCAGATGGACATTATCGGTTCAGGCGGCGTGAGCAGCATCAGCGATTTACTGAAATTGCAGGAAATCGGCTGCGCAGGCGCAATTTTAGGGCGCGCAATGTACGAGGGCGCGTTCACCGTGCCGGACGCGCTTGACGCCATCCAAACCGCGGACAAAGGAGAATGAATATGGACTTTTCGCAGTTGAAATTTGATGCAAACGGGCTGATTCCCGCCATTGCGCAGGATGCGCATACGAATCAGGTGCTGATGCTGGCATACATGAATCAGCAGTCAATTGAGCAGACGCTGGAAACTGGGTACGCGACATACTTCAGCCG
>OBKK01000555.1_pt1 | contig 10699 bp, 2 predicted proteins | sample 1503221 | NCBI WGS metagenome assembly OBKK01 (sample SAMN02044683, study PRJEB22538) | human gut metagenome | reverse complement strand
GCCGGTGCGAGTTAATGCCGTATGGTGTGCAGGTGACGAGCGTGCACAAATCCATGCCGTCATAGATTTGCAGTGCGCTGACGTCATGCGGCTCAACAATGAGAATTTGGTCGATTTCATAGGTCAGCACCTTGTCCAGCACGCGGAGGGTGAAGGTATCGCCGTAGGTGAGCTGGTCAAGGTTGGTAAAGAGCTTGGCGGAGGGCAGCCCTCGATGCGCCGAGAAGGCGGAATGCGTCCCCGGTTCGCCAGTCGGCAGGCTTGTGCCCTCAATGTGACCGACGGCGACCTGAAGCACGTTGGCGTTCGTAGAGTGATACAGCGGCAGCGTCACGGCAATCTGCGGGATCTCAATCACCCCGATGATGCCCGAACCGCCGACATTCATCACCGCGTCGTACTCCTCGCGCTCCTCGTCGGTCATGATCAAGCGATCAACGGTGGACTGTGCGCGGAGTTTTTCGTTATAAGCGTTTGCCGCCGCCCAATCCGCCTCGTAATCCTTCTTGGACTCCTGCTCCACCACCGTGTTGTAGGTGGCTACGGCACGCGACTGGTGGAAGGAATTGTAGAAATCCGACACGGACGGGTACAGAAGGAGCGCCAGACCCACAAACAGCACCACAAACAGCAAAATGGTTGTCATATTGCGCTTCATGAGCCGCCTCCTTTCTGCAAACATGCTTCATTTTCCCACTTGGGAATGCCGGGCGGCGGCATTGCGCGCACCGCCCGGCAGGGGTTTCATCAGAACATGGGGATGTTCAACGAATTGCGGGAGAGAAATTAGATTTCGTCCGCTTCGGCCTTGCGGCGAACGATGAGGATGAGCGCCGCGCCCACGAACATCATGCCGCCCAGCACGTAGAAGATGGTCGTGCCGATGCCGCCGGTCTCAGGCAGGGTCGCGCCGGACTTGTTGACGAGCTTGTTGTTCATCGTAGAAGCCGCCGTGAGTTCCATAGCTGCACTTGCACCGCCAGCAGCTTCCTTGTGGTCTGCCGAAATCGTGATGGTGACAGGATCCAGCGGATTATAGGTAGCAGGAACCGTGGTTTCCTTCAGCGTGTACGTGCCGTGATCCAGACCGATGATGTTGAACGTACCATTGGCTTCCGTAATCATTTCATTGTTTGCGACATCCGTATAGGTATCATTCGGCTTCGTGGTGCCTGCGACAACGTAATTGCCAGCGGCATCCTTCCACAGCGGAACAACACGATCATTTTGGTCATAAAGCGTGAAGCCAGCGCCAGCCAGTTCTTTGCCTGCTTCAGCCGTGTTCGCATACTTCGTGTTGTTCACAACATAGGTGAAGAGCCACACATGGTCTTCCGGCGTTTTACCCATGCCATCAGCATTGGGGTTGTTGGAGTATTCCAAATCGACGCTGTTCTTGTTGTCCGTGCTGTTTGCGCTCGCGTTGAAGACCTGCGCTTCTTCGTTCAGATACGCCGTGTAAACAACCTCAACCGTAATCTTGTCCGTAACAAGGATGCTGGTGTTTTCTTTCATCACCTTCTTCAGGTCTTCGATCGTGAGCGTCCAAGACGGCTTATCCTGATTTTCACCAACCTTGCCTGCGCCCTTCTGACCAGGCGTTGCAGTGCAAACATAATCGGTAGCTTTCAGTGCGATGCCGTTCACCTTCACAGAATCAATCTGAACAAAGGTAATGCCCTTGGACATGGTGTCGTTGAAGACCAGCTTGTACGTCGGATAGTCATTATAATCCGCATTGACCGGAATAGTCGCGACCAGACGGAACTTGAAGTTCTCAAACAGCGCATGGTCGGCACTCTCGCCCCAGCCTTCCGGATTCACTTCTCCGCCGTTCTTTTCGGCATCGCCAACTTCGTCCTGCACCTGCTTGTCCACAGAGGGCTTTTCAGACTTTGCAGTCGCAACGATGTCCTGATCCAGCACCTTTACAATCAGCAGCGTGGCAGCGCCGTCCTTGCCTTCCAGCTTTGCCTGATTGTCCCGCACAAGGTAATAGCCGGGGGTCAGCTTCTTGCTCGTGCCGGGGGCTGCTTTGGTGGAAGCGAACGTATCAACCGGAGTGGAGTCAGCATTCCAGTACTTCGTGATTTCAGCCAGCTTTTCCTGATTCGTGCCCGAAACAGCTTTCAGAGCATCCAGAACAGCGTCCGGAACAGGGTCGCCAGTCCTGACCGCATCAGTATCGTTCTTGGCATTTGTGCCCCACTTGACGCTCGTCAGCACCTTTACTCCTGCATTTGTTTCAACATCAGCAGTGAAAATCTGGTACACTTGGTATTCGTGATCCACATCGTCCTTCGGGTTTACCGTAATCGTAAAGCCTTCCGCGTCAGTAGACGGATTTTCCACTTCCGTTGCGCCCGCGACAGTGACCATGCTCAGCACGAGCATCATGGCCAGCAGAATTGCCCAAAACTTTTTCATGGTTTTTCTCCTTTTCGTTGTCGTTTTTCATTCATTGGGAAACGTTTTGCGGGGATTACCGGGGTTGCCTACGTCGGGAGGTCTCCTGACGTATAGCTGCTATGCTTTTTTCATTCCTCCTCCCGTCGTTTTTTTCCCCATGTTTATACAAGGGCTTTCGCCCGCGTATACGGATTGAGCTGCCCCGGAAGGGGGCTGCCGACTGCTCAGCAGCCTTCCCTCCGGCGTTTGATTTCCTGCCCCAGCAGCAATGCCGCCGCTGCCATCAGCAGCAGACCGCCCGCCGTGTACGGCAGTGTGCCGATGCCGCCCGTCTCGGGCAGCGTGTAGGTAATGGGTGTGTTCGTAATCTGGAAGACGCGATTTTCGCTGTTCGCGGGAATCGGCAGGGTGTTCGTAGCGTTTTGGTCGTCCGTCACCAGCTGCCAGCCGCTGCCCACCGGGGTCTTCTCTTTGGCGTAGTAGCGGTAGATGTTGCCACCCGCGTCATACGCCGGGAGATTGTACCACTTGTAGCCCCACCAGATGTTCTTGCTGCCTTCCGGCGCGGTGTACTCAACCACTTCGCCAAACTGCCAGCCATCCAGATTCTTCGTGACGACCTTCCCCGCTTCCGCGTCCCAGCCAAGGGTAACGGTCGCGATGATCTTGTCGCCGTCCGCCGCCGCTTCCGCGGTGGTCTGCTTGAGCGTCAGCGTGATGTCCGGGAGGTTCGCGGGATTCAGTGTGAACTGATTGTCCAGCGACGTCCAGACCTTGCGGGCGCTGACGTCGGTCAGGGTGTTGGTGACGGTGAGTGTCTTGACGTTCAGGTTGATTTCCGGCCGTTCGCCGTTCGTCGGGGCAGAAGCTGAATGGACTTCGTTGCCTTCCGCGTCCACTTCCTTGACGTAGTAGTACCATTCGCCGCTTGCGCCTGTATCCTTGTCGAACCAGTAGCGCGGCAGGCGTGTCAGCGTCAGCGTTGCGGCGTCGGTCGGCGTATTCGTGCCGACCGTCAGCTTCACGGTGCCGTCCGGCAAGATCGTCGCGTCCATGTTCGCTTCCAGCGCGCCCAGCAAGGGCGTGTAGCGTTCGTGTTGGGGAAGACCAGCGCCGTCACGCTTTTCGCGCCAGATTTGCAGGTACACGACGGTATTGCGGACATTCAGCGGCAGTTCGCTTTCGCTGCCTACGGGGAAATACGCCTGCTTGAACTGTTTGGTGATTTTCAGCTGCGTCGGCGTGTTGGTAATCGTGCCGATTTCGTTGAAGCCCAGCTCCAGCTTGCCGTCCGGCAGGTTGTTCAGGTAGCCCGCCAGCTCCACTTCGCGGATGATGAAGGACGCACTGTTGTAGCCCGGCAGATTCCGGATGGTCACGCGCCACGGTTCATCCGCCTTCGCCAGCCCCGACACATGTAGGTAGGGCGCGCCGTTAATCTGCACCAGCTCCGCCGTGAGCGAACTCGGCGTGCAGATAACGTTCTTCAGGCTGAAGTAGCTCTTTTCCAGCAGGTTTTCCGTTTTCCACTGCGTGGAGTAGAGTTCCTGATACTTCATCATGACTTCAAGGTAGATGTCCTGCATCATGCCCTCTTCGCCGAACGAGTCCGCGTCCGCCCATTGCTTGACAATGCTGATGCTCTTGGGCACGTTGGTGATGGTCACGTTGTTTTCCGTCGTATCCTTGAAGGTGATGTAGAGAATCGAGCCGACGAGTTCGCTTTCATCCGCCGTCATCACCGGCGTGTAGCGGTCCAGCGTGTCGTTGCCGACGCTCGTGTTTTCGAGGATGTAATAGCGGTACTTGCGCAGGCTGCCGTCGGGATTGAGGGTCGTGTCGTACAACGGCAGGTTGTCGATGGTCAGCTTCCAGCCGTTTTCCGCCGACAGGACGTAATTCTGCTGGAACGGGTCGTGGCACCAGTTGTAGTGCACCACGCCGTCCGAATCCTTCCAGTTTTCGCCCCAGACTTCGCGGAAGAGCGAAATCGACACGTTCTGGATGCCCAGCGGGTTCTGCGCGCCGTCGTACGCGGGTTCAGCAGCCCACTTCTTCTCGATGTTGATTTTGCCGGTCTGCACGTTGGTGATGGTCGCGCTTGCGTCCGCGATGGTGATTAAGAAGCTTCCTTCCATTTGTGACGAAGAGGCTTTGAACGCATCCTTTGCCTTGGTTGGCTCACCATCCGAATTGAGTTCAAGGACGTCGCCCACTTCTTTCGGCCAGTTCTCCGAGAAGGTGTAAACAGGCATCGTACCGTTCACAGGGTCTTCCGCCAGCTCATAGGTGTAAACATGCGCCGTGTAAATAGAGCCGTCCGGATTATACTCAACGTAGTACGCTTGCAGCGGTTTCGTTGTCGTCCAGTTTCCATTCTTCGCATCCGGCTTTATTTCGACGGAACTCTCGCTGGTGTCGTAAGTTATCCACCCTGCCTCTTTTGTCCATGAATGCGTTGTCTCAGTCAAGTTGAGCGTAACCTTTTCCGGCTTCTCGTTGACATTGACCCATTCTTTCGTCAAATTGAGGTTGAGATTTCCCACTTCATACTTCGGCAGGTTCTTCGCGTGGATGTTCGCCGTTCCGCCGTCCGCAGGCTGGTTCACCGCACCGGTTGTGTTCTTGACAAGCGTAGCGTCGCCTGTGTAGCTCACCTGATACAGATACGGGTTCAGCGCAGCATTAAGCGTTTCGTACCCTTCTACGATGTAATAGTAGTACGGGTTCTTCACCGCTTCGCCGTTCTCATTCACCGTGAAGTAGTACTTCGGCAGGTTGTTGAACTCCCAGACGGGTTCTTCGCCGCCCTCCGTCCAGTTTTTCGTGACGTAGGTGTACTGCTGATCAGCCGTCTTGATGGGCTTGCCATTGCTGTCAAAGGTGAGCTGCCTCTTCGCCTGAATCAAGCAGAACGTCAGCTCATCCCTGTCGCGGAAGCGCGCCCACGTCTTGTCCACCTTGACGTTGAATCGCTCGACGTAGTAGTTCTTTTCGGTCACTTCCGGGAGCGTATCCGTCAGCGGCTGGCGGTAAATGTCCTTGATGTCGGTCAGCGTCTCGTCTGTGAAGTAGTCACCCGGCTGCTGCGGGAAGCCCGAAGGCAGGTGCTGCGTGCCGAAGTAGCCGTCAATCGTCGCTTCCGACACCTCGTAGGTGTACGCCCACGCGGATATCACCGTGCCGTCGGCATTGTATTGCGCATAAACCGACTGCGTTTCGTTCCAGTCTGCCCAAAGCGCCGTATACGTTGCTGTGGTGTCCAGCTCGATTGTCTTTGTGGTGGGCGTTTCCGCTGTCCAGCCCGTATCCGGGGCATAGACATGGCGGGTGCGCGTCACGGTAATCCTCGCCTTCGTGCCTTCCGGTGTGGGCTTGTCCGCGGGATTGCCGGAGGCGTCCAGCCACTGCTTCGCCACGTTGAAGCGGTACAGACCTTCCTTCTCGCTCGTCAGCTTGTTGTTCGTCACGGTGACGGTGGTGCTGGTGTTCGCATCGCCCTCCGTCGTCACGAGACCGTCCGCCGGGCTATAGCTGACGCTGAACGGGAGAGTGGCTTCGTTTTGGTACTTGACCTCCTCCACCTTGTAGCGGTAGCTTTGCCTGATGGGCTGATTCTGCTCGTCGAAGCCCGTCACAGCGTACTTCGGGAAAGTGCCGAACACGACCTTGCTTGTGTTCAGGCTGCTGATGCTCATGACCCTCGTGACCGCTTGGAAGCTGTCGTCCGCGACCCACGCGCCGTTCTCCTGCTTTTCGCGGGTCAGGCGGAAGGTCAGCGTATCCTGCATGTTTTCAGGCTTCACGCCTTCGCCCCAGCGCTTCTCGGCTTCGATGGTCAGCTTCGCGATCTCGTAGTTCCGCAGCGTCGCCGTGCCGCGTGCGTTCTCCGCGTTCGTCTTCGGATTGGCGGGATTCCCGTCCGTGAAGTACTCGCTCGGGTGCTGCGGGAGACCGCTGTATGCCAGCTGGCAGTAGAAGCCGCTCGGCACGTTCAGTTCCCGGAAGCTGTAGGTGTAGGCGTGAGCGTTTTGGACAACGCCGTTTTCCATGGCGACCGTGTAGGTTTCCAGCCCCTCGAACTTGGCGCTCCATTTGTTCGCTTCTGCCAGCGTGACCGTGTCGCGGCGTTCCGTGCTGCCCTTCGTCCACGCGCCGTTGATGTAATCCCAGCGCGTCTTGTAGAGCGCGACCTGTACGCCGCCGAATTCCTCGGTAATCGTATGCTTTGTGCCATCCGGCGCGTACCATTCCTTGGACAAGTCGATGCTGATTTCGCCGTACTTGTCCTCCGGGCGGTAGACGTTGGTCAGCGTCGCCGTGACCGTGCCGGTGGTTTTGCTGGCGTTCGGGTCGATGGTGTAGGTGATGCCGGATGTGGTGTAGCTCGGCACTTTGCCCTCGACGATGTAGTAAATGTAGTAGAGCTTGTTGCCGTTCGCGTCCGCGCCGGTGGATTCCAGCTGCGACCACTTGGTGTGCCAGCCGTTCGCTGCCGTCAGCGTAGCCTCGCGACCGCCGTAATCATCGTCCGGGTGCTGACGGATGAGCGACCACTGCTCCGGGCTGAACATTTCGTTAGCAGATGCCGACTCTTTAGCCAGCACCGCATCGTACTGTTCCTGCGTCAGCACATAGCGGCGAAGCATCACGAGGACGCTGACAGGGCGCGCATTCTGATTGGCTTCGTCGCCAACCCAGTTCTTCTGCACCTCCATGTCGTGGCGATCCTTGCTGTTCTTCACCTGAATGTTGATGTTCGCAGAGCCGTTGACGGTGTGCGGACCATCCACCACGCCCTTGATGCCGGAAGCAGTCATGAGCGCCTGCAACTTATCCTTCGAAATCGTACCGAAATTGCTGTTATTATAGCCGTCCGGGTAGCGAGCCGGATGGTCTCCGGTATCGTCCGCTCTCGGAACGATGTGGAAGACGACCAGCGGGCGATCCTCCAACACAAGGTGGTACGGCTCGATGGCCTTCGTTTCCGCCAGCATGTACGCAACGTTCGGATCGAGCGGACGCTGATTCAGGTTTTGCGAACTGTAACTGTACGTAATCGTACCGTTCTGATCCGTGTAGACCTTACCATTTTCGCCGCCAACCGGCTCGAACTCTTTGGTATCCGTGTTCCATGCGTAGAGCGTGAATTCCGTTCCCGGCAGCAGCAGCGAGGTATTCGCGCTGTCCACCTTGCGGATGACGAGGTTGTTGTGGATGTAGCCGCCGCCCTGACTGAAGTAGTCGTTGTTGCTGTCGTTCAGGTGGGTGCTCGAGGTGCCGTTGCCGCCAAGGCTTGCTGTGTTGCTCAATTCCGGACTGATGCCCTTGCTGCTCACGTCGTTGAAGTTGTACTCGTTCGTCACCTCGGGCGGCAGGAGAATGTTTTCCTGCGCCGTGTATTCCAGAATCAGCGCCTTGCCGTCCGGAACGGTGACAGTTATGTTCAGGAAACGTTCACCGGGAACCGTTCCTTGTACCTTCTCACCGTAACTGTAGGGAGTGTTCCAGTAGATGTTTTCCGTTTCCGTGAACTCCATCTTCCAGAGATACTTCTCTATCTCTGCGCCGCGCAGCAGATGCCCCTTGCCACTTTCATCAACTTCCAGAATCGGATTGCCGTTTTCATCCTTCAACGCCTCATAGAGCCTGAAGGAACCTTCATCCAACGTCACATTGCGCAGATAAGGATACTCGCCAGCCCATCCAAGAACTCGATAGGTCAGTTTATCCGTCAGCGTGAGCGTGCTGGAGCTTGGATTCAGCTCCGCGCCGGACTGGTTGATGTCGATGGTGTAAGTGATTCGCGCCTGCTGGTCGCCGCCCTTGACACTGGAGCCCTTTTGAACGTTGCTCGGCTTGACCGTCTCTTCCTCGTAGGTCAGCTCGGTCTTCTGCTCCTTGTGATAGAGCGCCGCGTCGTATTTCACATCCAGCTGGTTGTTCAGCACGCCCAGCACCAGAGTGCCGTTCACCGCGTTTGCCAGGAAGTCGTCGGCAATCTTGCAGTGAACCTTGACGGTCATATCCGACTTGCCGTTGAGGATCGTTTCCGAACCGCTGGTATTCTCATTCGGCTTCATGGAGATGTTGATTCTCTGCTGCTGCTGTGCGCCTTCGCCCACCGTCGTCAAATCAGCCTTGATGGAAATGCACTGCTCGCTCCACTCGCTGCTGACCTCATAGCCATCCGGAATCGTACCGGCATTGTCCAGCTTCTTCTTGGCAACGGTCATCTTCGTGCTGTCCGTTTCGCTAAGAATCAGCCTCGAGCTGCCGTATTCGATGTACTCCACCACAATGTGCGGCGGGAGCGTTTCGGTCAGGGTGATTTCGTCGTGCGCCACGCCGTCATTGCGCAGGTCGATGGTCCAGTACAACTCGTTCTCATGGATGATCTGTCCGTTCAAATCACCAACGCCATGGTTGCCGAACTTCTTCTCCACCAGATCGTTCGGGGCGACCTTGTACTCCGCGTATCCGTCCTTGCCCGCGTTAAAAGCCTTGTTCTTGAAGTCAACCCAGCCAGTGCGGGATTCTTCCAGATGGATGGTCGTCAGGTACGGGAGCGTAACGCTTGTCGTCGCGTTCGCATCCTCATTGGCGTCGTTCAGCACAACGCCATCGCCCGTCGTTTCAAACCGGAAGCCGTAGTAGTAGCCTTCCGGCAGCGGCGTTTCCGAAGACACATCCACATCCATTGTGCTCTCATGTTTGCCCTGACTGTCGCAGGTCAGCAGCGTAATGGTGTACGGCACACCCTGCGCATCATGCTTTTGCACAACATCGAGGTTTTTGATAGCGGTGAGCAATGCCTGCGCCTGAGCCGCCGTCATGTAGTGCTGCATGACGTCTGTTCCGTTTTTCCATTCCACCTTCTTGTCAAGCGTATCGCCGAAGTTCAGCTTATACTGAACATCCTTCGTCGCCGGGAAGGTGTACGTCGCGTTCCACGCTACCGGATACAGACCATCGGTGTATACGCCGTCGCCGTTCTTCGTCGGATCCGCCGGCATTCCCTCGTTAACCGACTTCACCACATTGTAACGCTTGTCCTGCTCTACGGTTGCGGTGCTTGTCTTTTGTTCGCCGTCGAATTTCGCCGTATTTGTAACTTGCTGAGCCTGCGCGGTTGCTTCCACCGGCGTGTTGTATTGGATTACAATCTTAGCGTCGGTGTCCTTGAATTTCAGCTGCGGTTTGCCATCCGCGCCGTTTTCCACGATGAAGTAATCCGTGTAGTTTTCAGCGGTGATAGGCGTGTTATTCGCCGTGATTTGCGACACGTAGCCCTTGCCGTCCGTCTTCGAAAACAGCAGATTGCCGTTTTCGTCCACAAGCTGGTCGAACATCGTGTCCGTCAGCGTCTTGTCCTTGATGTTGAAACGGTTTTCGTTGACGGTGAGCGTCCACTGAATGTAGCCCTCATTGCTGTTGTACCAGCTGCTCTTTTGCAGCTTTTTAACCTGAACGTCAGTAGGGTTGCTGTTAGAGGAATCCTGGGAATGATCCCACTTTCCGCCGCTCTGCGCAGTGAAAGTATTTGTCAGCTGATCGTATTCACCGGTCATTCCGTCCTTGTCGAACGTGTATTCATACTTAATTTCGTATGTTTCATTTGCCGAAAGCGGCGGCAGCACATAGTCCGTCGTCATGGTATAGACCTTGCCGCTTTCGTCCGTCGTGTTCGCATAAACGTAGTGAATGTGCGTTCCCGTCGTACCGCAGGCGCATGTAGTACCGTCCGTCTTGATTTCTGTCGAAGCAGAGTTAACAGCCGGCACCTGACTCCAGTTAGAGTGTGTTTTAACCTCCGTGACGGTCATGTTTGTCAGAGCCATTTGCTTATTTACCGCCGTCATGACGTCTCGAGCAGTCGCGTTCTTGCCGTTCGTGCCCTTTGTGGATTCGATTTTGACGGTATACTCAATCGTTCCTTTTTCCCAGTTGACATTAGCCCCGCTTTTCCAAGTTCTCAAATCGCTGAGGAGGGAGTTGTTGCCCCTGTCGATGTCCTCCCACTTCACGGTAGTCGATGCGCCACCGAACTTGATGGTCAGGTCGTCGTTGCCCAGATCCTTAACATCGTCCTTGCGGATTTCGGCGCTCATCTTCATGGTGCCGGTTCGGTCGTCATGGCTGGGGTTGTTCTGAACAAAGGCAATATACTCGTCGGTGAACCACATTTCAACGTTATTCGTATCGGGATTGTACTGGAATTTGAACGCCGGCGTGTCGCTGCTGAATTTGCCATAACACTATCTTCAACTGCCTTGCAGAACAATAAGAT
>OBKK01000554.1_pt1 | contig 10703 bp, 7 predicted proteins | sample 1503221 | NCBI WGS metagenome assembly OBKK01 (sample SAMN02044683, study PRJEB22538) | human gut metagenome | reverse complement strand
AAAATCGAGAGAAAACCGCTAAAAACGGCTAAAAAGTGTAGGGAAAATATTGCGTCAGCGGCATCGGTACTGTTTATGGAAAATGGAATCACGGCAACTTCCATGAGTGATATTGCAGAAGCTGCCGGATACAGTAAAGCTACGTTATATGTATATTTTGAAAACAAAGAGGAGATCATTGGTCTGCTGGTTTTAGAGAGCATGCAAAAATTATATGGATATATAGTTACTGCGTTAGAAGAGCAGCAGACAACAAGGGCTAGATACGATATGATCTGTAAAGGTTTAATACAGTATCAGGAGGAATTTCCGTTTTATTTTAAAATGGTGTTGGACAAAATTAATGTTGATTTTAAAGATCATGATTACCTGCCAGAAGAGAAAGCTACCTATCATGTGGGGGAAGAAATCAATGAAAAAATGAAAGAATTTTTAGTGGCAGGCATTCAAAATGGTGATTTGCGAGAGGATTTAAAAATAATGCCTACGATCTTTCAGTTCTGGGGAATGTTAGCAGGACTGATACAGCTTGCAGCGAATAAGGAAGAATATATCAAAATGTCGATGGATTTATCAAAGAGTGAATTTTTAGAGGATGGTTTTGGTATGCTGTACCATTCCATAGAAAATATTCAATAGAAAATATTCAATAGAAAACATTCATAGAAAAAACGTCAAAATAACCGAAAGACGGAGGAGTTTGGAAATGATAGGAATTTATCTGAGTGGTACAGGTAATACGAAATACTGCGTTACAAAGCTGGTAAAATTAATCGATGCGTCAGCCGATGTGGTTCCGTTAGAAGATGAATTTATCATTGATAAAATAAAAAGAAACGAAACAGTGATCCTTGGGTATCCGACGCAGTTTTCGAATGCACCATACATGGTAAGAGATTTTATCAAAACGAATGCCTCTTTGTGGAAGGGCAGGAAAATGATATGTGTTGCGACAATGGGAGCATTTAGTGGGGATGGCGCAGGCTGTGCAGCGAGGCTTTTGAAAAAATATGGAGCAGAGATTTTTAGCGGTGTGCATATTAAAATGCCCGATTCCGTGTGCGACAGTAAGCTGTTGAAAAAGCAGATGGAAGAAAATAAAAAGATCATTGAAAAAGCTGACAGAAAGATTTATGAAGCTGCAAAACGGATAAAACAGGGGGATTATCCGAAAGAGGGGCTGACAATTTTCTCACATATAGCAGGACTTTTTGGACAAAGGCTCTGGTTTGATAAAAAGACAGCGGGATATACCGATCAATTAAAAATAAATGAGGATTGTACGGGGTGTGGTATGTGTGCGGAAATTTGTCCCATGAAAAATATAATCATGGAAAAAAGAAAACCCCACCCAGGGGATCAGTGTACCATGTGTTACCGCTGTATCTGTAATTGTCCGAAACAGGCAATCACTCTTTTGGGAAGTAAAGTTATAGAACAGTATAAATTTGAAAACTATATAAATCTTACAAAAATGTAAGATACATCAGGGAAAATGTAAGCTAATGAAATGGCAGAACATTTTCCCTTTTGTTAATATTGGAGTATCGAATAAGAAAAACAGATTTGGGGGAGATTTTATGGAAAAGAAAAATAAGAAGAAAAAACGGACATGGATTTTGATAACCGCAGGTATGGTATTAGCAGGTATTGTTGCCGCCGGCAGCATATATTCCCATTTTGGAGGATTTGGTACCGGACCATGTGCTGATGAAACGGAATTTATGCAATACGCAGACCAGGTGGATAATATAAAAATACCGGAGAAAACAAAGATTGTGGCATTAGGGGAAGCATCGCATGGAAATGTGGAATTTCAGCAGTTAAAACTTTCCTTATTTCAAAATCTGGTGAAGAATGACGGGGTAAGGGCATTCGCACTGGAGGGAGACTACGGTGGATGCGAGTATGTGAACCGCTACATTCACGGTGGGGAAGGAACGGCAGAGCAGGCTGCTGCGGCGATTGGCTTTGCAATATACAGAACTGATGAGATGGCAGATCTGATCTCTTATATGCGAAAATACAATGAGACTGCAAAAGATGGAGATGATTTAAGGTTTTATGGGTTTGACATGCAAAGATGGTCCTATAATCTGCAGTATCTGATTGAAGCATGTGAAAAGGCGGGGATAGATGTGACAGAACTGAAGAAACTGGAGGATACAGAAGAACAGCACAGTGAGTATGATGTTGAACAGCAGAGCAGAGTGATCACAGAAATAAAAGAAGAATTACAAAAATCAGATGTAAAGGACATTGTACAGGCGGATCATCTGGCAGATACGCTGCTGCAGAATATTTCTCTTGGGAAAGTGATCAATTCTGCCGTAGAAGGAAATGTGCTCAGAGACCAATTGATGGCAGAAAATGTGCTGTGGATCCTTTCTATGGAAGAGCAGAGGGGCAATTCCTGTATTTTTATTTCAGGTCACAATGGGCATATAGAGCGGTTTGGAAATTATGGCGCAGGTACCAGAGTGATGGGGAATATTCTTTCCGATGAACTGGGGGACGGATATTTTGCGATTGGAACGGATTTTTACAAGACGAACTGCAATCTTCCGAAAAATGATGGAAAGCGTATCACGCACACGTTTTATTCCTATGATCCTCTAGCGAAAGCCGCGAAGAAAGCCGGTTATGATATGTGCTGGCTGGATTTTTCAAAGGTTCCGGAAAATTCACAACTGAAAGAGCAGATTACAGATCATGTTTCTATGGGATCGTTAGGAGAGGGCTATAGTGCGTTTTTTATGAGCATTTTTCCTCAAAGTTACCGCGTATCACAATCGCCGGAAAAATTGTACGATGGAATGATCTTTGTTACTGATGCGCATCCGATAGAAATTCTGGAAGAGATAAGTGAAAAATAAGACTGTCAAAAATCATTGGTCAGGTACAGGCAATCGACCGTATGGTTGACGAGGATGTGCCGTGTGAGGATGTCTTAGCGCAGATTACCTTGCCGGCGGAACAGAAAAAAGCGGATATCGGAATTGCGATGGGCGGTGTTGGAAGTGATATTGCGTTGGATGCAGCAGATATTGCGCTGGTGGATGATGAAGTAAAAGAACTGCCGCATCTGATTGCATTATCCAGGCGGATGATGATCACGATAAAATGCAATATGAGTTTTTCGATGGGGCTTAACTTTGTGGCGATCGTGCTTGCAATCATCGGAATTTTAAATCCGGTTGTGGGAGCATTGGTACATAATGCAGGTTCTGTGCTCGTCATCATCAATTCGGCATTGCTGTTACAATGGAAACAAAATAAATAGAAAAATGGATCTCCAGAAAGTGGTTTTTATTTTCTGAGATCTGTTTTTTTGTGAAAAAGCAACAAAAACAAAACATATGTTTGTATTTCGGGACGCTATATGGTATAGTTAAGTAAAGTATTACGAATGAAATAGTATAGGAGGAGAGCATGAAATTTCTTCATATCTCGGATTTGCATATTGGAAAAAGAGTCAATGAGTTTTCCATGATCGAAGATCAGAAATATATTTTACGGCAGATCAAAGAGATCGCATTGGAAAAACAGGTGGATGCGGTTATGATCGCGGGGGATATCTATGATAAGCCGGTTCCGTCTGCGGAGGCGGTACAGTTGTTTGATCAGTTTCTCACGGGACTTGCTGATTGCGGGAAAAAGGTGTTTGCAGTCAGTGGAAATCATGATTCCGCGGAACGTATTGCATTTGGTGCACAGCTTATGAGCAGCCGGGAAGTCTATGTTTCACCGGTTTATGATGGAGAGGTGAGGTGTGTTACATGTCAGGATGCATATGGGGAACTCTGCATCTGGCTGCTGCCGTTTATCCGCCCGGCGGTCGTGCGCCATGCGTGGAGGAAAGTGACAGAGGGGATATCCATTGGAAAAAAAGATGCCGGGACAAAACAGGATCTGGCACAGGAAGATGATGTGGAGACAGTGGAAACATATCAGGAAGCCCTGCAGTTTGTCGTATCTCATATGCCGGTGGACGCATCAAAGCGGAATATATTGGTGGCACATCAGTTTGTGACAGGTGCTTCGCGCTGTGAGTCGGAGGAAGTTTCGGTGGGTGGATTAGACCAGATTGGGGCGGAAGTGTTTGATGTTTTTGATTACGTTGCATTAGGGCATATTCATAGCCCGCAGCATATCGGAAGGGAGACACTGCGCTATTGCGGAACCCCGCTCAAATATTCTTTTTCCGAGGCGGAACAGAAAAAGTCTGTTGTTGTCATGGAGATAAAGGAAAAGGGAGATATCTTCATTGAAAAAGTTCCGTTAAAACCGCTTCGTGATCTGAGAAAGATCCGGGGAACATACATGGAACTGATGTCGAAAGATTTTTATGAGGGCACAGAAACAGACGATTATCTGCAGATCACACTGACCGATGAGGAGGATGTGCCGGATGGAATGGCAAAGCTTCGGACGGTATACCCGAATCTGATGCAGCTTGTCTATGATAACAGCAGGACCAGACAGAGCAGGCAGGTTGAGGTGACCGAACATGTGGAGCAAAAATCAGAGATGGAACTGTTTGAAGAATTTTACGAGATACAGAATAATCAGCAGATGAGTGAAGAACAGCGGGATTTTGTCAGAGAACTGATGGAAGAGCTGGTGCATTGACAAGTTCCTGAAAAAATAGTTTGAGAAGCAAATACAGGAAAACTGATGTTTCAGGGAACGAGATATTTGGGATTTGAGAGAAAATAGGAGCGGCAGGAAAGGAACGATTTATGAAACCAGTCAGTCTTACAATAAGTGCATTTGGCCCGTATGCGGGGGAGCAGACCATAGATTTTGAACGGCTTGGATCGCAGGGATTATTTCTGATCACAGGGGATACCGGGGCAGGAAAGACCACGATCTTTGATGCAATCACGTTTGCGCTGTACGGGGAAGCCAGTGGTGATGTGCGCAAAGCGGATATGTTCCGCAGCAAATATGCAAAAGATGACGTGAAAACATTCGTGCGTCTGACATTTGAGTACGCAAATAAACGGTATACAGTAGAGCGTAACCCGGAATATATGCGTCCGAAGGGACGTGGGACGGGAATGACAACGGAAAAGGCAAATGCCACACTAGAATACCCGGATGACAGAGAACCAGTGACAAAAAGCAGAGAGGTCACACGCGCCATCACAGAGCTGATCGGTTTAGACTGCAGACAGTTTACCCAGATAGCAATGATCGCACAGGGGGATTTTCAGAAAGTATTGTTTGCCAATACGGAGGAGAGAGGAAAGATTTTTCGTCAGATATTCGGGACGGATATTTATCGTGTGCTGCAGGACAAACTGAAAGATGCCGTAAAAAAACAATGGAAAGAATATGATGAACTGCGGCGCAACATCAATCAGTATATGGAGGGAATTGTCTGTGAGAGTGACTCTCTGGATGAAGAAGGGACAAGGATCGCAGAAAAAATAAATCTTTTAAAAAAGGAAAAATTTGACGGCAGGATCGAGGAGGGAATCTCACTTTTAGAAGAACTTTGTAAAGCGGAAGAATCTGCGTTGGAGTGCCTGCAAAAGAAAAAAGAGGCGCTGGATCAGCAAATAAAAAATATGGATGAACTTAGCGGGAAAGTGCGTGAAAATGCAGACAGAAGGCGGTTGTTGGAAGAAAAACAGCAGAAGCTGAAGGACTTAGAAGCGCTTCTGGTGCAGGCAAAAGCGGATATGGACAGGGCAGGAGAGGAAGCGGAATGCTGTGAAAAATTAGGCAGAACGATTGAAGAATATAAACAGAAGCTGGTGTTGTTTGAAAAAATACAGGAAATTGGTCTGTCGCAGGAAAAGAAGCACCAGGATATGGAAGAAAAGGTTCAGAAAAAACGGCAGGATGAACAGAGACGAACAGAACTGGAGGGAAAACTGCAGCAGGAAAAAGAGACCTTAAAATCTTATGAGGGCATTACTGCGGAAATACAACGCATAGAGCATGAAATGCGACTGATCACAGAAAAAATGGATACGCTGAAAAATCAGAGAGACAGGAGCCGTGCGCTGGAGGAGCATATTTCAGATCAAAAGGAAAAACTTGATTTAAAAAAGAAAACAGAAAACAGTCTTTTAGAACAGCGGCAACTGTTAAAAGAAGAACAGGAGCAGAACAAGGATGCGGCAGGACAGGAGATTGCCTATGAGAAGGAAGTAAAAGAAATCCGACAGAAAATACAGGATCTGACAGAGATTGCAGAACAGTTGAACACATCAGAAAGAGAAGTAAAGAGACTTGGTACAGAACTGGAAAACGTACAGAAATCATATGAGGTAAAAAGCAGGGACTTACAGCAGCAAAAAGAAACGTGGGAGCAGCTTTCCGGTGCAGACAGCAGGGGAGAACAGGCAGAGAAAGCAATATTGGAAGTATCAGAGAGGATACGCAGGCTCGAAGAGCTGGAAAACAGGTTAGAGGATTGGGAGAAAGTCAGCAGAGAAAGGGAGAAAACTCAAAAACAGTATCAGAAAGCAGCCGCAGAGCAGAAACAGATCAGTGAACAATACCGGAGGATAGAACAGCAATTCTGGAATGCACAGGCGGGAATGCTGGCGCAGGGATTAAAGGAAGACGAGCCCTGTCCGGTCTGTGGAGCCATACATCATCCGACACTGGCAGTCATACCACAGGAAACTCCGGATCGGGAAGTGTTAAAACAGGCAAAAGCGGAGGATGAAAAGGCAAGGGAGTCAGTCAGCAGACTGAGTGAAAAAGCGCATCAGCTCGTGACACAGGAAAATGAGAAAATGTCAGCAGTCCTAAAGGATGCAGGAGAACTGCTTGGTGAGCCTGATGTCAGAATGTCTTTAAATGAAATAAAGACGGAGACAAAAAGGCAAAAGAGTGCTGATGAGGCGAGAAGGGAAGAATATAAAGATCAGAAAGAAAAAGCGAAAAAGGATCTGGATGTCAAGCATGTATTAGAAGAACAGATGCAGTCTGCGCAGGATGAACTGGTTATGTTAAACGAACAGAACATTAATCTTGGACAGATGCTTGCCACGGCGACAGAACGGTGCACACAGCAGAAACAGCAGTGGAAGAAAAACGTTGCAGACTGTGGAACTGGCATAGAGCAGACAGAGGATCAAAAAACTGTTTTTGCACAGCTTATGCAGATTGAAAACGAACGGAACACGCAGTTTTTACAGGCAAAAAATAACAGGAAACGTGCAGAGCAGATCAAAGATGAATTAAAAGAAAGCGAAGAAACAATACAAAAGATAAGAGGAACAATCAGCAGTATTCAGGAAGAAATTGCAAAATTGACCGGAAACAGGGAAACTGCCGAAAAGCAGATCAGTGACGATATAAAATCTGCATGTAATTTAATTACGGGTGCTTTGATTGCAAGTAATATAATTACAAGTAATATAATTACATGTAATCAGAGCACTTTAACTGGAGATACAGATGTCAATACATTACAGACCATAAAAAACGCTGATGGGAGTCAGGTTTTGTCAATAGAAGATTTTGATGCAAAACCATACCATGTACAGTCTGTGATTACTATGCTGCAAAGAGCAGCCGATGAGAAAAAAGCGGAACTTTCCAAAAAACAGGAAGACGAACGAAAAAAGACTGCCTTAGAAAAAAAGATTCCGCTCGATGAAACAGAAATAAAAACACTTGCCGACCAGATCAATGTGGCAGAACAGGAGCTGGTACGTCTGCAGACAGAGTACGCAAATGAAGAAAAGAATCTCAATGAGCTGAAAGAGCAGGTAAGGGATGTAACAAAAGAGGGGGTACAGACACAGATAAACGAGTTTACCCTGAAAAAAAGAAATTTAGAAGAGAACAGAGAAAAGACAAGAGAAGCGTATCATAATTACGAAAAAAGCAGAGAGACGGAAAAGGGCGTCATTCAGATGCTGCTTCGTCAGATTGAGGAAACAGAGAAAGCAATATCGTTTCCGGAAGAAGAGATCGAAAAACAGGCGGGAGAACTGCGTGCAAAAAGAAATGAGATGGAAGAAAACAGGGCTTCAAAATATACATCTTATTGTACTAATAGGGAAATCTGTAAAAATGTCAGCAAAAAACAAAAAGAGATCGCACAGACCGAACAAAAGTATGTCTGGATGAAATCTCTTTCCGATACGGCAAGTGGAATGTTAAACGGTAAGGCAAAGATTGAACTGGAAACTTATGTGCAGATGGCTTATTTTGACAGGATACTGATCCGAGCAAACCGGAGGATGCTTACGATGAGCAGCGGGCAGTATGAATTAAAACGTGAGGAAGAGACAGGAAGCCGCAAGGAAAAAGCAGGATTGGAACTTTGTGTGATTGATCATTATAACGGGACAAAGCGCAGTGTAAAGACGCTTTCCGGTGGGGAGTCTTTCCAGGCATCATTGTCACTTGCGCTTGGACTGTCGGATGAGATACAGTCTTATGCGGGTGGAATCCGTATGGATTCCATGTTTGTGGACGAGGGATTTGGATCACTCGATGAGGATGCCTTAGAACAGGCGTTAAAAGCATTGCTGCAGCTCACCGAGGGAAATCGTCTGGTAGGAATTATTTCACATGTATCTGAATTAAAAGACCAGATCGACAAAAAAATAATTGTGACAAAGCAGCGGACGCCGGAGGGTGTCAGCAGTGTTGCAAGAGTGGAATAAAAAGAAACGCAATTTGGGGTAAACAGGTGTTACGACTTTCGTCGATGCCGATATTAAGATCCAAAGTTATTGACTGCGACACTTCAATGTGCTAACATACTAAAATATAGATAAAATCATGAATCAGAGAATCATAACAGTAAAGTAACGATAAAAGTTGCGGAAAAGAGGAGAAGATGAGCGAAAAGAAAATACCGTATAAAATTTATCTGGAAGAGAATGAGATGCCGACACAATGGTACAATGTGCGCGCTGATATGAAGAACAAACCAGCACCGCTTTTGAACCCGGCAACTCTAAAACCGATGACCGCGGAGGAACTGGGGCATGTATTCTGTGATGAACTGGTAAAACAGGAACTCGATGATACCAACCCATACATCGATATTCCACAGGAGATCCGTGATTTTTACCGCATGTACCGTCCGTCACCACTGGTGAGAGCATATTGTCTGGAAAAAAAACTGGGGACTCCGGCAAAGATCTACTATAAATTTGAGGGAAACAATACAAGTGGAAGCCATAAATTAAACTCTGCGATTGCACAGGCATATTATGCAAAGAAGCAGGGATTAAAAGGTGTGACAACAGAGACAGGTGCTGGACAGTGGGGAACTGCACTTTCTATGGCGTGTGCTTATTTTGATCTTGACTGTAAAGTCTATATGGTAAAAGTTTCCTATGAACAGAAACCATTCCGCCGTGAGGTAATGCGCACATATGGAGCAAGTGTAACCCCGTCACCGTCTGAGACAACAGAAGTCGGCAGAAAGATTTTAGCAGAGCATCCGGGCACAACAGGAAGTCTTGGCTGTGCAATCTCCGAGGCAGTAGAAGCTGCAACGACGAGAGAAGGATATCGTTATGTATTGGGAAGTGTGTTAAATCAGGTATTGTTACATCAGTCAGTCATTGGACTTGAGACAAAAGCTGCTCTGGAAAAGTATGATATTACGCCGGATATCATTATCGGATGTGCAGGCGGCGGTTCCAATCTTGGGGGTCTGATCTCTCCGTTTATGGGAGAAAAGCTGCGTGGTGAAAAAGACTATCAATTTATCGCAGTCGAACCGGCATCCTGTCCGAGTCTTACGAGAGGCCGCTATGCATATGATTTCTGTGATACCGGAAGGGTCTGTCCGTTAGCAAAGATGTATACACTTGGCAGCGGATTTATTCCATCTGCAAACCATGCCGGAGGACTTCGCTATCACGGCATGAGTTCAACTCTGTCACAGCTTTATGATGACGGACTGATGGAGGCAAGGAGTGTAGAGCAGACTTCTGTATTTGAAGCAGCAGAGCAGTTTGCAAGAATAGAGGGAATCCTTCCGGCACCGGAGAGTTCTCATGCGATTCGTGTTGCCATTGACGAGGCGTTGAAATGTAAAGAAACCGGAGAAGAAAAGACTATCGTTTTTGGACTTACCGGAACCGGCTATTTTGATATGGTTGCATATGAGAAGTTTAACAATGGAGAGATGACAGACTATATTCCGACCGATGAAGAGCTTGCAGTGGGATTTGCAGGGCTGCCGAAGGTGGAGTAAAAATAGCAGAAACATGGGTTAGTGTACTGGCATATTGATATTTGCTGCCGGTACTGATATTACCAAATCTGCTTGGAATGGACGGAGTCTGGCTGTCGATCACAACGGGCGAGATACTCAGTATGATCATGAGTATTTACTATTTTATGAAATATAGAAAAATCTGGAGTGAGAAGTAAGAAAGATTTCATTGATGAATCAAATCAGGAAAAAGTTTTTTCCTGAGCAAAGTAAGAAAAAGATAAATTGACACACAAAAATAGATGTACTATCATCTGGTTAGATGCAGGTACATCTATTTTTTGTATGCTAATTGGAAAGTCATAAGTTAGATTTTAATTTTCAGAGTTGGTTAGGAGTGGAGATCGCAATGGACGAGTCAGGAAGAAAAATCACAAAGATCGCGCGTGAAGCGGGCAAGTTTACATTAAAGATGATGAAAGAGGAAGGAATCGGAACTAACACCAATGAGTGATACTGCTGAACTGACAGAATACCTATGGCCGAT
>OBKK01000551.1_pt1 | contig 10756 bp, 7 predicted proteins | sample 1503221 | NCBI WGS metagenome assembly OBKK01 (sample SAMN02044683, study PRJEB22538) | human gut metagenome | reverse complement strand
TGGAAGATCGGGAAATGGCCATCAAGGCTTTGGAGGACTCGGTGCACGGGCGTTCCGTGCCTCCTTTGGAGACCATGACTATCCGGCTGTATTGCACCTATTACCGCATTGCCAACGAGGCGTATGAGGCTTATTATCGGAACCGGGGTGTCAGCGGACGTGTTTATGAGGATCCGCAGGATGTCCCGGAAGAGCTTCGGGATGTAGCCTACTACAAGCGGATGAAGTTTGTGGATGTGGAGACCCTGTACGACATTGACAGTCCGGAGGATTTCATACGGTTTGCAACGGACCACTACGGTGAGTTGGGACTTTCGCGTCTGAATATCTTTGCCTCAAACAAGCGTCAGAAGGGCTGGATGATTGTTGTTTCCAACAGTTATTCAGCTAATGTCGGACTGGCTATTGAGGTGGCTACCGCCTTGTATAAGGCCGGAGCGCCGCTATTGATATACGATGCGGAGAGACTCCTGCGAATCCTGCGGGAGGAGGATTGGGTTCGGCTGGTTCCCGACTCCTTTCATAACTATATGGGCTATCAGGAAGAGGGCATCGTCTACGAACTGCCGTGGGAATACGAATGTTCGGACGATGTCGATTCGCTCCTGACTCTGGAGCAGTACCATGCGATTGTCTCGGCTTACAGAATGGCAGCCAGAGGAACAGGTTAAACCCATCGTTTGACGGGTCTGTAGCAATTAGTAATTTGGCTTATCTCTATACGGATTTGTGTGGAGGTAAGCCAAATCTTTTAATTCTCGGTTCTATAATTGGAATAAAAATAGTCGTAAGTTATAGACTTAGAAATTGTTTTTATGTACCATAAGCTATACAGAGAAGTGCGTAATGTAACTTTATCGGTTAATCTATTGGTAAAAATCCTCATGTTAAAAGCCTTTTTAAGTTCAGGTAATTGAAGATATTTCACTAAATTTGTCAATTAGCAAATTTAATATCAATATGAGGGAGGCTATTAATAGAATAAAAATAGTCTTGGCAGAGAAGAATCGAACCAATAAATGGCTCGCAGAACAACTTGGAAAGAATGTTTCAACGGTTTCTAAGTGGTGCACTAACTCTTCTCAGCCCAGTTTGGAGGTTTTGCCAGATATTGCTCGAATCCTAGACGTAGATGTAAACGAACTGCTGTGTAAAACCTATAAAAACAATAATAATGCATTATGAATAGCAATCGTAAACTTAAGATATTTTCGTTTTTTTCTGGTTGTGGTATTCTTGATTTAGGATTTGAGAATGCGGGTTATGATATTGAATTGGTAAATGAATTTTATAAACCATTTATAGAGGCATATCAGTATTCTAGGGAAAAAATGGGGATTAGGAAACCCTCATTTGGCTGTTTTGATGGGGACATAAATATTTTCTTGAGAGGATCTGGCAGAAAACAGATGAAATCTATGATGAAAGAGGCGCGTGTAGATGGCTCCTTGGTGGGATTCATAGGAGGACCTCCTTGTCCAGATTTTTCGATAGCTGGTAAGCAAAGAGGAAAAGATGGTGATAATGGTAAGTTAACGTTGTCGTATTTTAATCTCATTGTTGGCCAAAAACCCGATTTTTTCCTATTTGAAAATGTTAAAGGTCTTTGGAAAACGGCTAGGCATAGAGCCTTTTATGACGAAATGCGAGCATTGGCTCAATCAAAAGGATATTGTATTTCAGATCGCCTAGTTAATTCTTTGGAGTTCGGAGTACCGCAAGAACGCGAACGAATTCTCATGGTAGGTGTTAAAAAATCGTTATTGAAAAAGAAGTATTATACAGAAGATCTTCTACTCAAAGATTTCCCTTGGGAAGAAAATATGAGGTATTCTCTTGAAAATATTAAGAAAATCACTTGGCCTAATATGGATCCATTTGTTGAGGGAGTTGTTACTCGCTGCCCAGAAGGAATTATTAAGGAGATAACAGTTGAATATTGGTTTGAGAAGAATGACGTTGAGCATCATCCTGATGCAGGAAGGTTCTTCTCTCCTAAAGCTGGCTTAATAAAGATGCAAGAACTACAAGAGGGCGACTCAAATAAGAAATCATATAAGAGAATTCACCGATGGAGGTATTCACCAACAGTAGCATATGGAAATAATGAGGTGCATCTTCATCCATATAAAGCACGACGGCTATCTGTTGCAGAATCAATGAGTCTGCAGTCTCTTCCCAAAGAGTTTTGTTTGCCTCCTCAGATGACCTTGACGGATTGTTTTAAAACCATTGGTAACGGTGTCCCTTACATGATGGCAAAAGGTATTGCCATGTCATTGAAAGGATACCTGTATAGTTCAGTAAAGTAATAAAATTCAATAGCCATGAAATTTGATTTTACTCCTGATCCCAAAGTCTTGCTAGCATTGACTCATACTCCAATGCAGCCTCTTGATGCTCTTTGTGAGTTGATAGATAATGCTATTGATTCATTTTATAACGCCCAAATTCAAGGTATTGTGGTGCAGAGTCCGATGGTTATTGTTGAGCTTCCAACAAGAAAACAGCTATCGGAAAACTCAGGTATTCTTCGTATTCAGGATAATGGTCCTGGAATGACGGCTGAAAATGCGGAGAAAGCAATAAAAGCAGGTTTTTCTAGTAATAATCCTTTCGATACCCTTGGCTTATTTGGTATGGGGTTTAATATTTCTACAGGTAAATTAGGAAATGTGACAACCTTTATGACTGCCCGAGCCGAGGCTCCGACTTATGTTAAGACTGTTATTGATCTTGAAAAGATTAATAAATATAAAGATTATCAGCTTGATGCTGCGGAGGTCGATAAAGGAGAGGATGAACCGTTTAAGAATAATGGACACGGAACTATTATTGAAGTCAGGGATTGGTGGCCAGAGGGTAACGCAAACAAGGGCTTTATTCAGAAGTTGGTTCAATATGGAATGCCCAAAATTAGGGAAGAGATTGGGCGAAGATATGCTACCATTCTGAGAAAGAATACAATTCAGATTATCATCAATGGGGAGCGTTGTGAGGCATTTGAACATTGTGTCTGGGGCGAGAATCGATTTGTGGTAAGAAAATCTGGAAATGTCCCTGCCGTAATGCATCTTGATAAAGTCTTGTGGTATACGAAACGGTGTGGAGATTGTTCAACGATTTTAAATGAAACAGATACTTGTTGCCCGTCTTGTGGATCTACTAAAATTCGTACAATCGAAGAACGTGTATATGGCTGGATTGGTATACAGCGATTTGATTCAGACACTCAATTCGGTGTGGATTTGATCCGGAATGGTCGTGCAATTAAAATTGGAGAGCAAAAGGCCTTTTTTGAGTTCGAAGATGAATTTAAGCATGTTACAAAGGATTATCCTATTGATTCTCCCTATGGCCGAATAGTTGGAGAAATTCATCTAGATCATGTGCCGGTAGATTTTCTTAAGCAGGATTTTCAGAGAAGTAGTGCGGAGTGGCAGCGAGCAATGGAATATATAAGGGGAAAAAGCTCGTTGCAGCCCAATCAACCGAATGCTGCAGATAACATATCTCCAATGTTCAAACTATACCAAGCTTACCGTCGTGTGCGTAATTTTGGTAAGGGGGATATGTATATGGGATATTGGGATCCTGATAGCCGTTGTGCTAAACGTATTTCACGGGAAAAAGAAAGGGAATATTATGATAATTTTAAGAAACGTCTCCCAGGATATTTCGATGATTCAGAATGGTGGAAACTAGTGGAATCTGCAGATCAGCCACCGATTGAAGAATTGCCGATATGCCCTTACTGTAGTAGTCAAAATCTTAAGGATGCAGAAATTTGTGTAACATGTGGCGCAATTTTAAAAGGGAAAAAATGCGTTGCTTGTGGGGTGGAAATACCATTTTCTGCTGTATCCTGCCCAACATGTGGCGCAGATCAGTCTCCCAAAATACTGGAACCTTGGACCTGCAAAGTCTGTGGAAAAAAGAATATTGCTACAGTTAGCACATGCTCCTCTTGCGGAAGCGTCAAAGGTGCCAAGAATCCATTGGATTTAGAGGAACTATTGGCTCATTCTGACAAAATGGATTCTTTGTCAAGTGATGATATGCGAGTTAAGCTTTCTGATGGCAGTATGAGTAAACCTATCAAAGTCGAGGTTTATGCCATGAAGCATCCACTGGTATCCCCTATAAATGGAAAAACTTTTCCGCTTTTTATTTCTAAGGGAATTGCCCAATTGACGATGTTTATAGATTTATCTCACCCATACTTTACAAAATGCAATTTATCAAAGGAGCAGTTAGTGGCGGGTGAGGTTGCAATGTATATTTTAGATATAACAGGAACTCTTTCAAATTTACCTAACCATAATTTAAGCTCATTGACTTGGAACTTGCTTGAGGAATATTGGGAAGACGAGATAGAACTCAATTCTCAGACAATTTATAAAGAAGCAACTGATTTCCTAAATGATTTTCAATCCAAGTTAAAGGATATTTTGAACTCTTCGGCGTCCATGTTTTTCGATGAATTGAGTCCCGAAGAGAAGGCTTTGCTTACAAACAATATGATTCAAAAGGGAGTGGATCTTTCCTCAATTGGAGAACTTAAAGAATCAGGTGATTATCTATTATATACGCCATATAGTTTTTTGCTTTCGTTGTTCCGTGAAACCCCAGAATCTTTCTTTGGTGGGGGAATATGGACGACATCTTTGGCTTCAGGAGGCGAGAGCTTACTTGGCTCAGAGAATGTTGAGAAAGCAAGAAAAAAGATTCTGGAGCAGTACTTCAATTATTTGCAGGATGTTATCAACTTTGCAGAGAATAAATATTCCGATACACTAACGTTGCAACGTGTTAAACTCTCTATAGATTTCTTAAATGAGAAAATAGTATAAGGATGTTTAAGAGCCAATATCAAATAATGTCAGAAATGACATGGCAAGCCTTTGAACGCAACATCTGTAGATTGTTGATATACGAGGGATACGATAATGTACGTCTGGTAGGGCAAACTGGTGATCATGGCGCAGATGTGACTGCGACCAAGTTTGGGAAACGGTGGCTTTTTCAAGCGAAGCATTGGAAGAAACCTGTGGGAATGAATGTTGTAGAAGAAACACTATCTGCAGCTGCGGAGTATCATGCTTCTATACCTGTTATTATTTCTTCAATGGGCTTTGAGGCTGCGGTTAAGGAGAAGCAACGGTCTTTACTTTCTCGATTAATACCTCTACAGCTATGGGATTCTGATTATCTTATTCAACGAGCTAATAGCCTTCCTGATAGACCATCTGACTCAAGAAAGCCCAGGCCATATCAAGAAACGGCAATCAATGAGATTGTTAATTGCTATATCAGAAAGGAAAACAAAGCTCTGGCTGTTATGGCAACCGGTTTAGGGAAAACGTTTGTTGCAGGAGAAAGTATTCGGCGAATCCGAGCTGTATATCCTGGACTCAGAGTCTTGGTTTGTGCTCATACAAATGATTTGGTATATCAACTTGAGCGAGCGTTTTGGCCATTTTTAAAACCATCAGAAACAACGTTGATTTGGAATGCAAATGAACGGCCCTCGGAAAAAATGCTGAATTTTACTGATTTTGCCTTTGCTTGTGTCGATTCTGTCGCAGGGTGGATTCAAAATGGTCGAGTGCTCCCAGATTATGATATTTTGCTGGTGGATGAGTGTCACCATGTCGGATCAAGTATGTATAACCGTGTTTTTCAGGTTTTGTCTGCTGGAAAATCTGGCGGTTCGTTTGCTCTTGGTCTAACGGCAACTCCATGGCGCCCAGATGAGGTGGATCTGACTACTTTTTTTGGCAGTCCTGTTGTTTCAATTGATATGGTCATGGGGCTGAAAAATGGCTTCCTCGCCAATGTCGATTATAGGATGTATACAGACAATATTAATTGGGAGTCTTTAAAAAATATCAATGGACATAGCTTTACTCCGAAGCAGATAAATCGGACACTCTTTATTAATCAATGGGACGATTCTGTTGTTGAAACACTCAAAAATACATGGAACGAACAGGTAAAACCTCGAGCAATTGTTTTTTGCGGAACAATTGAGCATGCAATTATCATGAGAGATAAGATAAACTCTCTTGGATTTTGTAAGGCCGCGGCTATTTATTCAGGTAGTTCGACCAATCAGTATGAACCAATGTCTCAGTATCAACGAAACAGGGTATTGAGTGATTTCGCGGACGGAAATGTCAATGTCGTTTGTGTAGTTGATATTTTCAATGAGGGTATAGATGTTCCCGATGTTAATATTATCGTATTTCAGCGAGTTACTCATTCACGGCGTATTTTCATACAACAACTAGGAAGAGGATTGCGTATCGCGGAAGGGAAAAATAAAGTAATAGTACTTGATTTTGTATCTGATATCAGACGTTTTGCTGCAGGACTGTCGTTGAAGGACTCTCTCGAGTCTTATGATAAGAGTACTGTTCGGATAGATTTACCTAATAAAGTTACCTTTATGAAGGTTGGAGGTGAAGATCCGAAAACAGAGAGTTTCCTTCGTCAATGGCTCGATGATGTTGTTGCTATTGAAGAATCAGATGATGATGCTAGTGTGTTAAAGTTTCCACCACTAATGCAAGGAGGTAAATTATGACTTTTAACGATGTAAAAAAGGATGTTATCAAGCTCATAGGGCTTGATTTGGAGAGTGTCAGGCCGGGAGCTGGTATTCGAATCCTGAACGTTGATGAAGAACAAGGTAACCTGCAATTGGAAACTGTTTCAGGGCAGGTTAGGAGTCGTCCTTTGTTAGAGTTGGAACGGATCTGGAATGAATTACAAAAATCTCCAGCAGTCCATGTTGATAAAGTCCTTAACGGCTCAGGCACTAGTCGGAATCAGCCAGAAACCATACTGGCTAATTTACCATATATCGAATGGGCTAAGATTCATAACAAAAAACACTTGATATTTGTAAAAGAAAAGACTCATCCATATGGGACTTTACGTCAAATGGATAAAGCAGCGTCTGCAAAATTGTCCGTTTTGATTGATGATTCGCAAAGAAAAGTTGATATTTCTGTTGTCATAGTAACTGCTGATATCAAGTCAAGTATAGAACAATTTCAAAGCTTTTGCGGCGGAGGCATTACTGCCAAAGAACAGGGTATTTACCTTCTTGAAACAAATACGAGCCTAATTGCTTTTGTGTCACCGACACAGATAGGATTAGAAGTCGGTTCTTATCCGATTGTTGAAGCAACATATGCTATTGATAAGAGCGAAGTTGTTAATATTTTAGGAGAAATGTTATTCCCGTTGGATATTCAAAATATTAAAATACTAATAAGGCAGAAGTAAAAGTGAATAATATGAGTAACGAGTTTCTTAATTATTCGAAGTTATAGAGGTGCTTTGGGGTTTATCCTAAGGTACGGTTTTACGAAACTCTATGTTATATGTTCTCTTTGTCCTAAGAATCAAGAGGTATGAGTGCCATTTGCCTATCGTATTAACGGCTAAATTTAGAATATAATAATGTCTCATTTCGCTATCAATTCAATTACAATTCTTCCAGCAACAGCTGCGCGTTTACGGAAAGTATTACAACCCGGGGAGTATAAGTTTGAAGGTGGCCTTGGTGATGGGTTCTTTGCCAAAGGTATCAATGTATGTGCTATTGTAGGCATGAATGGCAGCGGTAAGTCTTCATTGCTGGAGATACTCTACAGAGCTCTCAATAATTTAGGCGCCGTATTATTGAAAGATTTCAGAATCAATGCGGCTGCGGACTTGATGTATGTTGGAGGTTTGTATGCTGATGTGAGATATACAATTGACGAATGTATCGGAGTTTTAAGTGTTAGAGGCTTCCAAGTTGGCCTCAGGTTTGATGATCAGAGCTGGTTGTTTAAAATTAACGATGAGCCTCCTTGCGCAGATTTTGAGGGTTATACATATTATCCTTATGTGAATAGCGATCAACTCTCAGAAATTTGTAGCCATATTTTTTATTCGGTCGTTACCAACTACTCGATGCAATCTTACGTTTCTCGAGACTACAAGGGAGAAGATATTTGGGTGTATGATGAAACTCTAAAAACATGGATTAAAGACGAATGTCACAATTGGATTGACAGCCTCTTTCATAAAAATGATGGGTATATGTGTCCTATAAATCTTAATCCATATCGGGAGAATGGGAAAGTTGATATGGTGAGAGAAGATCGTCTTACAAATGATCGTCTTCAAGCAATTCTTGTAGACTTTAAAAATAAAGGTTATAAGTATATCGCAGGTTATGAACTAGAAGACATTCATTATAAATTCAATTGGGATAAAATTAATAATCTATTTGGTAATCAATTCCCGAAAGAATCAAGGGGACATAAATACAATCGATTAGTGCAGGCTTTTAAGGAAGCATACCATAAACATAACAGTGTAGCCAATATTATTCTTAACAATTTTCGGGTAAAGGAACCTGTGTATGACCATCATATTCACTGGGCTGCTCGCCTCTATATGGTGGCAAAGGTACTTTTAATAGCGCAGAAATACCCGAGTTATAATGCATACTCAAAATGGGGTGACTTAAGCTATACTTTTAAGACAGACATATCACAAGATGAAAAACGTGAGTTGAGAAATTTAGGAAAGGCTCTTCGTGATGACAAGTCGCATGTGGTGTTGAAACTTAATCGAGCATTACATTTCATTAAGCGTACACAAGACCTCTCTGACGTTGAAAGTTTGGTATACCCTTTTTCATATAGTAAGTATGTAGAACTGATAGGTGATAATAATATGAAGATGGCAATAAGTCGTCGATTAAGTGTTATGCCACCTTCGTTTTTTATGCCGGAAGTTATGATGTGTAAAGAACAACCGGATGGGACAAAAGCCTTGATGCCTTTAAAATATATGAGTTCAGGGGAAAGACAGTTTATGCATACTACAAGTGCTACCATCTATCATTTACTCAATTTAAAATCTATCAAGAACGAAGGTAGGCCAGCATATCATTCCCTTAATGTGATTATGGATGAGGTGGAAATCTGTTATCATCCTGAAATGCAGAGAACTTTTGTGTGTAGGTTGATAGATTTATTTAAGCAATTGATCCTCCAAAGTCAGTGTAGTATCAACATTATTATGACAACTCATTCTCCGTTTATTTTATCAGATATTCCGAAAGGTAACATTATTTATCTTGAGGATGGTAAAATGATAAAAGGTGATGAGTTTGTAAATCCTTTTGGCGCAAATGTTAACGATGTACTAAAACAGAGTTTTTTCTTGAAGAATGGTTTTACTGGCGATTTTGCAAAGAGGAAAATTACAAGTCTAGCGACATTACTTTCTTGTTCAAGAGACGCTGATCGACAATTAGATTTAAATATTGCCCAAAATCTAATTGATCTGATTGGGGAACCGCTTGTTAAACATAACTTACAGATACTTCTCGATAATTATCTTAACAAGTATCCTGATTTGCTCACTCCAGAACTAGCTTTAAAAAGGACACAAAGAATTGACCAACTGGAAGAAGAGCTCAAGAGACTTAGTAGACATTGAGGCATATGAAACAAATAGTAATACAAAAGCACATACGTAGTATAGCTAAAGATTACCTAAAAGTTCTTCGTCAAAAAGGTGCCACGCGATATCAAACACCTGAAGATAGGTTGTTAGATTTTGAAAAAAAGTTGCGAAAGAAGCATTTGCCTGATTATGCAGATTATATTAAAGCGATAAGACGTCATTATCCTATCATTATTCGTTTGCAGCCAGAATGTTATGAATGGTTTCATAAGCGATATTTCGAATCATTGACTCATAATTTAGATTTGTCTAAGAAGATCAAATATGGTGCCACCACGAAGAAGTTTTATGAATGGGTCAGTGACCGCATGAGGTATGACGATGTACGCTCTTCCTGGCTTTTGCCATTCATGAAGCAGTTAAATATCAAAACCTGTTGCTATTGCAATGCACAATATGCGACTACTTTTATAAATGAGAAAGATTTTATGGCCTCATATGATTTGGATCATTGCTATCCTCAGTCGAAATATCCTTATTTAAGCACGTCTTTTTTTAATCTTATCCCGAGTTGTGGATGCTGTAATAGGCATAAAAGCGATCGTGATGATTTTCATTTTCCACTTTATGTAAATCAACATAAGCATTTGTTGCAGTTTAATATTGAACTTAACTCTATGATTCAATATTGGCTAACTGCAGATCAAGAAATCCTTCGTATTGATATTGTCGATGGGAAAGATGCTCCATTGGGTTTTGCAAATGAATATGACAAAGTCTTCCATATTCGTAAACTTTATACCGCTTATGTCGATGAGGCTGAGGAACTATTATGGAAGGCAAGGATATATAACGATTCCTACAGAGAACAGTTGCGGCAATCATTTGACAAACTGTTTGCTCATGAGCCAGCTAAATTTTCGCGTTTTTATTATTGTTTTTATACTGAAGAAAGTGATATATTAAAGCGGCCATTGTCAAAAATGAAACAAGATATAGCGAAACAAATAGGATTAATATAAGACGAGCTCGATGAATTTGGTCATCTAGATGGAGTATCTATGATGAAGATATTTTTATCGAAAGGCTAACTTTTGACTCCTGAATCTGATGAATGGCCTAGGCTGGATTCTTCAAACATGCATTTTATAAATTTACCAGATTTATAAAGTAATTTCTCCCATATCCAGCAAGACCGGCGGACTATTAGCGGTCGCACGATGAAGTGCACCCCAAATATTGGACGGATTAGTATTTGTTTAGATGGCATGAGTTC
>OBKK01000540.1_pt1 | contig 11009 bp, 7 predicted proteins | sample 1503221 | NCBI WGS metagenome assembly OBKK01 (sample SAMN02044683, study PRJEB22538) | human gut metagenome | reverse complement strand
ACTTCGTCCCTTCTCGTCTGTCCCTTGTGGGGTTTGGGGCAACGCCCCAACTGTTACACCGTCAATCCAACTATGCTAAACGCGCTCAACCCTGCCGCCTTAGCCGCAGGCAGCGAAGCGTCCCTGCGCAGTAACTTTGCGCGTCCGCAGACGCGCCCCCAAGCTGCTTTTTCCGCCAAGATTTCGTGAAGCCCCCCAACAATTCCGCATTCCGCATTAAAAAACCGCCTGCCCACGCCAATCACCGCATGAGCAGGCTTTCCTTCATTCTAAATAGAGTGCGGATGCCGCCGCGACCCCCGCATCGTGCGTAATCGTCAGCAGCAGATGCCCCGGATAGCGCAATGCCGCACCGCCGGATAGCGCCGCCGCCGGCTGCCCCTGCGCCGTGTGCGAAATGGCAATCTCCGTCAGCGGGAAGGCAATGCCGCAGCCGAGCGCCTTGACGATGGCTTCCTTCGCCGCGTACAGCCCCGCCAGCGTGTCCGCCGCCGACGCGCCGCGGCTGCGCAGGTACGCGATTTCCTCTTTCGTCAGGATGCGCTGGAGGAAATGCGTGTTGTCAAGCTGCTGTGCCATCCGGTCGATGCCGCAGATATCCAGCCCGATGCCGCGCAGCTCAGACATAGCCCATGACCCCGCGCACGGATACGTCGCCGGACAGCACGCGCTGCAATACGCCGCTTTCGTCGCGAACCAGCAGTGCACCCGTCTCGTCAATATCCTCCGCCGTGCCGATGAAGTCAATTTCCGTGCCGATGACGTGCACCCGGCTGCCCAGCGTGCAGCAGTGGCGGCGGTACGATTCCTGTATGCCGGGGAAGCCGTGCTCCTCCAGCAGCGTCATGTTGTCCTCCAGCGCCTTCAGGTAGTGCACGACAATCTCCCGGCGCACGGGCGGCTCGGCGAACTCCTCCAAGGCGGCGGCGCGGTCAGACAGCTCCGGCGGATATGCCCCGCGCAGCACGTTCAGCCCCGTGCCGACGACAACGTACTCAATCTGGTCGAGGTCAGCGCTGATTTCCAGCAGAATGCCGCACAGCTTCTTGCCGGAGAACACGAGGTCGTTGGGCCACTTGATCTGCGCGTCAATGCTCGTCACTTCGCGGACGGCGTGCGCCATCGCCATCGCGGTCGCGAGGGTAATCAGCGGCGCGTTTTTCGGCGGGAGCTTCGGCCGCAGGAGGACGCTCATCAGGATCGCCTGTCCCGCGGGGGCTGACCATGTGCGCCCCAGCCGCCCTTTGCCCGCCGTCTGGCATTCGCACAGGCACAGGCTGCCGCTCGGCGCACCCTGCACCGCCATCTGCTTCACCAGCGTGTTGGAGGACGTGATGGTGTGCTCGTAGTGGTTGATGGAGCGCCCGATGTACCGGGTCGTCAGGTGACTGACCCAGAAAATGGGGTCAAGGCTGTCGCCGGGGATGAGGCGGTAGCCACGGCGGCCGGCAGCTTCAATTGGCCAGCCGTCTTCGCGCAGCTGGGCAATGCGCTTCCACACGGCGGCGCGGCTGATGCCCAGTTCCTGACTGATTTTTTCGCCGGAGACATAATCGCCGCCGGAGAGGATTGCAAGAATGTCATTCATCGGTTTCATCTCCTGAAAAGAGGTGCTTTTGTTGGAATATATGGTTTTGCCGGAGCAGGACGGGATGCGCCTGCGCGATGTGCTGCGCCGCGTGATGGGCGTGAGCTACACGGCGATGAAGTCCGCCAAGTGGAACGGCGGCATTACGGTGGACGGCAACGTGACCCCGGTGGATGCCTTCGTCCGCGCCGGGCAGGTGGTGGCAATCCGCTTCCGGGAGAACGCCCCGGTGTACGCGGTCAAGCCGTATGACCTGCCGCTGACCATTGCGCATGAGGATGACTGGCTGTTCGTCATTGACAAGCCCGCCCCGCTGGCGAGCCAGTCCAGCGCCCTGCACCCGGACGACACGCTGGAAAACGCGCTGTACGCTCATTTGCGCTGTCCGGCGGATTTCGTCTACCGTCCGGTGAATCGGCTGGATAAGGGCACAAGCGGGCTGATGATTGTCGCCAAGGACGCGCATATTCAGCACCGCTTGCAGGCGCTTCTGCATACGCCGGAGTTCATCCGGACGTATCAGGCGGTGGTGGAGGGCTGCCCGGATGACGACTGCGGCGTGATTGACGCGCCCATCGGCAAGGAGGACGCCGCCAGCATCCGCCGTATCGTGACCGCATCCGGCAAGCCGTCGGTGACGCACTATCGGGTGCTAAAGCGCGGGAAAACGCGCGCGCTGGTGGAATTGGTGCTTGAAACCGGGCGCACGCACCAAATCCGCGTACACATGGCGTCTATCGGCTGCCCGGTCGTCGGGGATTTCCTCTACGGCACGGAAATTCCGCAATTGCCGGGGCGGTTCGCGCTGCACGCCAGCGCCTTGACGCTCCATCACCCGATGACGGGGGATTGGCTGTCGCTTACCTCGCCTTTGCCGGCGTCGCTTGCGACACTGCTTGACTGATGGCGGATTGCAGGAAGTCCAAACCCCGCTTCCGCTGGATGGAAAGCTGCTCGTCCACCACGGAAAAATCCGGATGTGTGGGGTCGGCGACTTGCAGCGTGCGCAGCAGCTGGTCAACGCGGCTGTTGCGGCTTTCGGGGTCGTCCTCGCGGTAGCGGCGGAGAATTGTGCAGGGCGTGTGCAGCAGGAGGGAAAACGCGGCGGCGTGGAAGCTGTCCGTCAGCACCATGCTCGCGCCCGCAATCAGAGAAAGCCACTGCGCGGGGGTCACGCCCTTTGCCAGTGGATACGCGGACTGGAGGGCCGATTCCGTCCGCGGAATGACGCGCACGCCCAGACCTGTTTTCTGCCGAATCTGCTCCACCTGCGTCCAGTACGCGGGATTGTCCGCCAGGAAGAAGCACAGAATATCATTGCCCATCGGAATATCGCCGCCGATGAGTTCCAGCCACTTTTCGCGCGGCAGGAGCATCACCGGGTCGGGCATGACGGCGGGCTTTTTGCCGATGAGGGTCTGCAGGAGCGCCGCCCCCTCTTCCTCCCGGACGGAGATGGCGGCGAACCCCCGTATCAATGCGGCGATTTTGCGCCCTTTCGCGCTGTCCGTTATCGTCGATACGCCCAGCGACGGCGCGTAGGCGACTTTCGGCTTCTTCGTGAAATTCAGGAAATACGCCGGATTGAGCCACGTCGGCGACCAAATCTGGTCTGACCCGCAAATCAGCGCGTCGTATGACAGCGCCTGATGCGTCAGCGCGCTCTGGTCGCGGCAGACGGGCGACAAAATCATCTGCGTCTGCCGGAACTCATCAAAGCCCTCGTTCAGCCCGCGCGCCGCGCTGCGCTTTTTCATGCCGTCCAAAATCAGGCGGGGCGAATTGCCGCTGCACAGCAGATTCTTCATCTTTTCCGTCTGCGAGGGAACATAGTCGATATGCTCCGCGTCATACCCCAGGGAACGGACGGCGTTTTGCAGCGCCCACGCTTGAAGAATCGACCCGTAGTTGTCATTGTGCAGGAAGGTCATGATGCCGATTCGTGCCATGCGCTCACCTCTATCGCGAAAGTTCGCTATCATTATAGCATACTTCTTCGCTGGAAGCAAACAAAACCGCGAAATCCGCTGGACAAGCGGCGCGAATCGGCGTACAATGGGGTGGGGATTTACGACTGCACGCTTTCCAGCCACTTCTCCAGCGTGACCTCGTCATCGAACCCCAGCCCGGGACGAACCTCCTCCTGCACATCGTCCGGCAAGTCGCTCAGCGGCACGCCGAGTTCGCGCACCAGCGCCAGCGCGTCGCCGTAGCGGTTGCGGAAGATGCACAGCTGCCCGCTTTCGTCCGGCATCAGCACAACATGCTCCGGGCAGTAGAGGGCAAGCGCGCGTTCCATGCTCACCTGCGCGGGCGAAAACGACGTGATGACCCACTGGTCGTACTTCGCGGCGAGTTCGTCCTTCGTCATGCCGGCCAGTTCGGCTGGCAGGCGCTGGCGGCGCGTCATTTCGTGCCCGCAGGGGGAAAAGGTGACGCGCTGGAGCAGCTCGCACTCGGCGCTCAGGCGGGCGGAGGCGTCGGAGGCGGTCAGTGCGCCGTCCTCGGCGTCGGGCGCGGCGGCGCGGCTGGGCTTCAAGCCGAAGCAGAGCAGCAGGGCGAGCGCCGTCAGCATCAGCACCCCGCGCAGCAGGGCGGCACGGTCAACGGTTGCGCGAATGACGGAATCCTTGCGTTTTTTGTCCATGTTCATCGCTCCTTTCTGCCTTAGCATGGCAGCGCGGCGCGAAATCCATTCATCACATAAAGGAGATTTTTTTGATGATTCAGGCGGTTTTGTTTGATTTGGACGGTACGCTGACGAACACGATTGACGACATTGCCACGGCGATGAACCGTGCCTTGCGCCTGCACGGGCTGCCCGGCTGGGAGACGAAGGAATACTGCTACCTCGTCGGCAACGGCGCGAAGATTCTGGCGCAGCGGGCGGTTCGCGACCGGCAGGACTTGGCGGACGCGGTGCAGGCGGAGTATCAGGCGTACTATGAGAAGCATACGCAGGTGAAAACGCAGCCCTACGACGGCATCCCGGAGCTGCTGCACGCCTTGGCGGAGCGCGGCTTGAAGCTGGCGGTGCTCTCCAATAAGCCCGACGCGGATACGAAGAACGTCATCAGCCACTTCTTCCCGGATGTGCCGTTCAGCGTCGTGCGCGGGCAGGTGGAGGGCGTGCCAGTGAAGCCGGACAAGGCGGGCGCGCTGCTGGTGGCGGAGCAGCTCGGCATTGCCCCGGCGGATTTCCTCTATCTGGGCGACACGAAGGTGGACATGACCTGTGCGTGCAGCGCGGGCATGAATCCAGTGGGCGTGCTGTGGGGCTTCCGCACGGCGCAGGAGCTGCTGGACAATGGCGCGAAGGTGCTGATCGCCCACCCGATGGAGCTGTTGGAGAAATTCAACTTGTAACAAATGCGTAATAGTTCTTTACAATTGCGTGATTTTCTGATACAATAGCCGCAGGTACTTTGGAACATTTGGAGGGGAATGCTATGAAAAAGAGCATCGTGCGTGTGCTGGCGCTGGTGCTGATGCTGACGCTGGTCATCACAAGCAGCGCGGCAGCCTTGAAACTGCAGAAGAACGACAAGAGCGACAATGTGCGCCGCTTGCAGCAGGCCTTGACGCAATTGGGCTACTACTCCGGCACGGTGGACGGCAGCTTCGGCAGCGGCACGAAGGCGGCGGTGAGCGCGTTCCAGCAGGCGAACAGCCTGACGGTGGACGGCATCGCCGGTTCCGCGACGATTGCCCTGCTGGAAAAGCAGACGGGCATTGACATTGACGGCAATTCGTCGTCCTCCTCTTCGACCGCGACGGGGCTGTTCAAGGGCGATTACAGCAAATTGCAGTACACCTCCAGCGGCTCGCGCGTGCGGGTATTGCAGCAGGCGCTGAAGGATCTGGGCTTCACCATCTCCAAGGTGGACGGCGTGTTCGGGCAGTCCACGTTCGAGGCGGTCATGGCGTTCCAGAAGGCGACCGGGCTGACGGTGGACGGCAAGGCGGGCAAGAACACGCTCGTCAAGCTGGAAAGCTACTTCGACAGCAATGGCAACGTCACCCAGCCGATGATTACGCCCAAGCCCACCGCGGATTTGGACAACATCGCCTATGGCATTCCGACCCGCACGCTCCGCGAGGGCATGGGTGGGCAGGATGTGCTGTACACGCAGGATCGTCTGGCGGCGCTGGGCTACCTGACCGGCATCTCCGACGGGCAGTACGGCGCGGCGACGAAAGCGGCGGTTCTTGCCTTCCAGAAGAAGAACGGTTTGTCCGCTGACGGCGTTCTGGGCACAAACACCCGCAAGCGCCTGTTCTCCGAAGGCGCGATCGGCGCGAAGGAAACGTCGCAGCCCGACGGCGTGGGCGAGCGCAAGCTGACGCTGGGCATGAAGGGCGACGACGTGAAGAGCGTGCAGACGAAGCTGATTGCGCTGGGCTACCTGACGGGCAAGGCGGACGGCGTGTACGGCACGGCGACGGAAAGCGCGATTCGCCGCTTCCAGACGCGCAACGGGCTTACGTCCGACGGCATCTGCGGCGAGGACACGGTCAAGGCGCTGTACAGCAGCACCGCGATTGACGCGGGCAGCTCCGTCACGCCCTCTCCCAAGCCGGTGGATGAAAGCGCACCCACGCGCATTCTGCGCCCCGGCATGTCCGGCGACGACGTGAAGAGCGTGCAGAGCCGACTGGACAAGTTCGGCTACTACTCCGGCGCGCTGGATGGCATCTACGGCGCGGCGACGGTGGCGGCGGTTCAGGCGTTCCAAGCGCGCAACGGCTTGACGGCGGACGGCAAAGTCGGCGCGAACACGGTCAAAATCCTCTATTCGAGCAATGCGGTTGCGGCTGATCCGTCGGCTGCCACGCCCACGCCGACCCCCACGCAGTCCTTCGGCATCGTGCCCACGCGCACCCTCCGCGAAGGCTCGTCCGGCGACGACGTGAAGAGCGTGCAGAGCCGCTTGAAGGCGCTGGGCTACTACACGGGCACGGTGGATGGCAACTACGGCACGGGCACGATGGCGGCGGTTGCGTCGTTCCAGCTGCGCAACAATTTGAGCGCGGACGGTGTGGCGGGCAAGCGCACCTACAAGAAGCTGTATTCTTCGGATGCGCTTGCTGCCATCAGCACGCCGACGTCCACCCCGACCACGGGCGTGACGGGTCCGACCCGCCTGCTCTATTCCGGCTGCACGGGCGACGACGTGAAGAGCGTCCAGCAGCGCTTGAAGGATTTGGGCTACCTGACGGACAAGGTGGACGGCAAGTACGGCGCGAACACGGTCGCTGCCATGCGCGCGTTCCAGCTGCGCAACGGCTTGACTGGCTCCGGCAACGGCGATACGGCGACGTACACCATCCTCTACTCCGTCAACGCGATTACGGCGGAAGGCAAGCAGGTCGATTCCACCACGCCGACGGTGTACACCAACCTGAAAGTCGGCGCGACGGGCGACGCGGTGCTGCGCCTCCAGCAGGCGCTGAGCAACCTGCGCTATACCGTGACCATCAACGGCACTTATGACGAGACGACCCGCGCGGCGGTGCTGGCGTTCCAGAAGCGCAACGGGCTTGCCCCGGACGGCATTGCGGGCGTGAACACGCAGACGAAGCTGTACACGGGCGACTGCGTGACCGGCGACACTGCGCTGCCGGACGAAAATCAAAACGGCGGCACGGGCAACAACGGTGCGTCCTTCGGCAATGGCCCGGCAAAGAGCCAAATTAAGCTGCAGATGTGGTACACGGAAATCAAGCCGACCATCAAGAGCGGGCAGACGGTGCTGGTCTATGAGCCGAGAAGCGGTTCCTCCTTCCGCCTGCGCTTCTACTACTTGGGTCGCCATGCGGACTCCGAGCCGCTGACGGCGCAGGATACCGCGATTATGAAGGCGGCGTGGGGCGGCAAGTTCTCGTGGGACGAGAAGCCGGTGTATGTCCTGCTGCCCAGCGGCACATGGGTGCTGGCCTCCATGCACTGTATGCCCCACCTCTCCGGCAGCATCAAGGATAACGACTTCGACGGGCATTTGTGCGTCCATTTCCCGCGCACGATGGAGGAAACCGCGAAGCTCGACCCGAAGAACGGCGTGCGGCATCAGAAGGATATCCGCAAGGCGTGGAAGGCACTGACGGGCGAGGATATCACATGGTAAGCGGATTTTCCGCAAAATAGGGCATCCTGCGGTCAGATGGCGAAACAAGCTGTCTGACCGCGTTTTTTGGGGCGTGCAAAAATCCCCCGAAAGGCTTGCCAATCGGGCGGGAATATGGTAGAATGTACATGTCAAAATCGGCAAGTATCACTCGTTTTCGAATGGGCAGAAAGGAGAAGCGCGGTGGCTGCAACGCTGTCTGTGGTCGTTCCGGTATATGGGACGAAGCGGGATTTGCCCGCGTGTCTGGAGTCGCTGCGCACGCAGTCGCTGCGGGACGCGGAGTTCCTGCTGGTGGATGATGCCTCGCCGGATGGCGCGGGCGCGGTGCTGGCGGAGTATGCCCGGCGCGACAGCCGCTTTCGGGTGCTGACGCATTCGCAAAACCGCGGACTTTTCGCGGCGCGGATGACCGGCGCGGACGCGGCGACGGGCAAGTACCTCGCTTTTCTGGACAGCGACGATTTTGTGTCGGTGGATTTTTACCGTGCCGCCGTCGCGCTGGCGGAAGAGAACGACTTCGACCTCGTGATGGGCGACACGGTCTGGCAGCGCGAAAACGGCGACCGCTTCGTGCGCCCGGTTCATGCGGACTGTGTGCTGGAGGACGAGCTGCGCGGCAATGCGGTGCGGGATGCGTTTTTTCAGCAGGCGATGAGGTGCTATAGCTTCCACACCATTTGGAACAAGGTGATTCGGCGCGATTTGTGGCTGCGGTGCGCGCCCTACTACGCGCCGCTGGCGAAAAAGCACATTGTGATGACGGAGGACATTGCGTTTTCCGTCGTGCTGTATTTCTTTGCGCAGGGTTTCGGGCGGCACCGCGGCGACGGCGTGTTCTACTGTGAACATCCGTCGTCCTCGACGGGGGCGGCGGGAAATCCGGCAAAATTCCGCAAAAATTACGCCGATATTGCGCAGGTGTTTGCCTTTGCGGATGAATTTCTGCATCAGCAGGGGGCGAATCAAGCGCGTCAGCAGCTGCAAAAGGCACGAAAGTGGTATGCGCGGATGTGGGCGGAGCAGGCGCGGAAGGCGGCGAATCAGCCGGAAATCAGCCGCTTGACGGCGACGCTCTGCCCGGATTTTTCGCTGGATGAGGACGCGAATCTGCCGGAAATCTTCTGGTTTGACCAGCCGATGACCCCGTGGCGGGACGGGACGGAGCGCATCAAGCGCGCGATTCTGGGGCTGGACGGCATCGACTGCCCGGTGATTTCGCTGGATGTGTTCGATACGCTGATTCTGCGCCCCTTCTGCACACCGATTGACCTCTTCCACACGCTGGAAGGCAAATGGCAGCGGGCGGCGCGGCGGAACATGACCTCCTTCGCACAGGCGCGGATAGAGGCGGAAAGCTGCGCGCGCGCGTGGCTGCCCGAAACGCAAGCTGACGTGACGATGTGGAACATTTACAGCGCCATGATGCAGAATCTGGGCGTGTCGGACGACTGCGTGGGGCAAATGACCTACAACGAGCGGGAGGCGGAGGTGCATTTCTGCCGCCCGCGCAAAACCGGCGTGCAGCTGTTCAATCTGGCGAAGGCGGCGGGAAAGCGCGTCGTGCTGACGTCGGACATGTACCTTGACGCGGACACGATTCGGCGGATGCTGGAAAAATGCGGCGTTCGCGGCTGGGACGGCTTCTTCCTCTCGAATGAGCAGAACGCGCTGAAATGGAACGGCGCGCTCTATCGCAAGCTGACGGCGCAACTGGGCGTGAAGCCGGATAACGTGCTGCACATCGGCGACAATGCGAAAATCGACGTGGAGGCCGCGAAAAAAGCGGGTTTGCGGGCGATGCTGCTGCCGCGCCCGGCGGACGTTTTCATGGATGCGGACTGCACGCAGATGGCGAATCTGGGACACGGGTGTCTGGCGGGCTTCACGACGGCGGACGCCATGCAGCCGCTGGCGCTCAGGTGCGCACAAGGGCTGGCGGCAAACCGCTTCTTTGACGACGGCTATGCCCCCGCGACGGCGGATTCCGCGTTTGCGGCGTATCCGTCCCGGCTGGGGTACTACGCCGTCGGCACACACCTGCTGGCGCTGGCAAAGTGGCTGCTGTGCCGCTGCCGGGCGGATGGCGTAAAGCGGCTGGTGTTCCTCGCGCGGGATGGTGCGCTGCTGCGGCAGGCAGTCGAGCTGCTGCGCACGGACGCGGATGCTGTCGAAACAGACTACATTCCCGCGTCGCGGCGGTGCTTGCTGCCCGCGCTGATGGCGAATCCGACCGACTGGGCGGCGCTGCCGGTGCGCTGGACGGTCTACACGCCTGAAAAAACGCTGAAGCTGCTGTCCTTCTGCACGCTTGACGCGCCGGAAAGCGAACTGCACCATCAGGCGGAGGCGGCGGGTTTCCCGTGGCAATCGCCGTTTCAGGAGAAAACGCGCTGGGAATCGTTTCTGCGCTTCTTCCGCGATAAACTCTACGACGGCTGCCGTCATCAGGCGGCATACAGCGCGGCACGGGCGTATTATGAGGAAAAACTGCCGGAAGGCGCGGCGTGCTTTGATATGGGGTACAGCGGGCGCTTGCAGGCGGCGCTCTGCCAGCTGACGCAGCGCGCGGTTCCGGTCTACTACGTCCATGCGGACGGGCGGAACAGCGAGCGCTTGTCCGCTGCGTATGATTTTCCTGTGCACTGCTTCTATCCGATGCCGCCCGCCATGTCCGGCGCGTTCCGCGAGTTCCTGCTGTCCTCCGACGAAGCGCCCTGCATGGGCTTCGAGCGGCAGAATGCGCGTGTCGTCCCGGTGTACGCGCAGGAGGGGCGCAATGAAGCCGCGCATTTCCTGTCGACCTGCGTCCAGCATCATGCGCTGCGGTTCGTGCGCGACTTCCACGATACCTTCGCCGGAACGGGCGTGATGCAGTCACTTGACAATCCCGGCGTGCAGCTGGCAATGTCGCTGCCCTTCGAGGGGGCGCTGCGGCAGCTGCCCGAAGCGGACGCGGAGCTGCTGCGGAACATCCCGTTTGAGGACATGGTGTTCGCGGGGGAGAACGCGCTGGATTTGCGGACGCTGGTGCGCGACCAGTCGGCGGAGGCGGCGGTTGCGGCGCACGAGCTGGGCGCGGCGGACGCGCCGAGCCGCATGATTGGCTTCATCCCGGAGCAGACCGGGCTGGTGAAGCGGACGATTGGCTTCCTGCTGTTCGACCGCGAAACGTTTCGGAAGAAGCTGCGCAAGCGGATGCACCGTTCTCAAAAATAAACACGCGGGTAAATTATGCAGTTGTCACCAACTCAATCGCGAAAAAGGGAGTCCAGAGGGTCGAAGACCCTTTGGCG
>OBKK01000532.1_pt1 | contig 11126 bp, 9 predicted proteins | sample 1503221 | NCBI WGS metagenome assembly OBKK01 (sample SAMN02044683, study PRJEB22538) | human gut metagenome | reverse complement strand
GACAATTACGCCATCCGGCACTGCTCAAACGAAAAGACCGCCGTGTACATTCCATCCGTCTGCGTGCAGGTGGACGGCACGTTGATTTGCGCCCACACGCCGCCTTCCCAGTCGGACAGCGCCAGATAGACGCCATTTTGCACCCCGTCATACGTCACGGCAAAATACCCGTTTTCGGAAATCAGCGACGGGTCAAATGTGCCGTTAACGTTCGTTGTGTCAATGGTCAGCGCAAGATTCCAGCCGCCCGACGCGGGCTGGCTGCCCTCAAACAGCATCGTCTCCGTCATCGGTTCTTCTGCCAGCGCAAGACCAAGCAGCAGACAGCAGAGCAAACATACCAGCAGACACTTTTTCTTCATGGTTGCGACTCCTCTTCTCGGTTATGCTGCTTTGATTATACGCTGTTTTCCCGTTTCCTGTCAAGCGTGGAAAAATGCCCGATCCGCGCGAGCAGACCGGGCAAGCAATGATCAAACCGTACCCGTGACGACAAGCGTTGCCATGCCGGGCGTAATTGTCACTTCGCCCGTCGTCGCATTGCGGGTGTAGGTGGCGGCGGGAATCAGCAGCGGTGTCAGCGTGCGGAAGGTCGCGCCGTCGTAGGTGTAATCCGTGCCGGCAGTCAGCGCCGTGCCGTTCAGCGTCACGCTCGTGATTGTCAGCGCAGGCGTGAACGTATCCGTCAGCGACACGTTGTCCGTCGCCGTCGTTGCCGTTGCGCCACGGTTTTGCAGCGTGAAGGTGTACGTCAGCGCACCCGCCTCCGTCACCGTCGTCGGACACATGGATTTGATAACGCTCAAATCCGGCGCGGGATCGGCATTCACGGTTGCTTCCGCCGTCAGGGGCGCCGCGAGTCCGCCGCCTGTCACGGTTGCGGTGTTCGTCACGCTTTCCTCAGCGCCGTAGGGCGTGAACTGGTTCGTCTTGACGGCGTACATCAGCGTGGTGTTTCCGCCCGCGGGAATCGACAGTCCTGTCACCGTCAGCGGACTGGTTGCCGCGATGGTCGGCGTCGCCTGCAAGATGCCGTTGCGGTAGTAACGCAGCGTATCGCTCTGATACGTCATCGGAACGACCGCTGCAGTACCCGCCGCAGGGGTATACGCGCCTAGGTTATCCGTCAGCGTCAAACCCGTCAGCGCCGCCGTACCGGAATTGACAAGCTGCACGGCGTAGGTAATCGTATCGCCGTTTTGGTAGGCTGCCGGAATCGCGGTCTTGCTCACGGACAGCACCTCGGTCAGCACGCCCGTCACCACATTGGAGGGAATCAACTGGTTGTTATAAGAAAGCGTTGCCTGATTCGTGAACGTTGTCGGCATCGCGAAATTCCTCCTTTCCCGGCGCTTTCAATCAGCTTTCCGGGGCACTTTCAAGCTATGCCGGACGTTTTGCGTTGGTGCACAGAAAAACGGCGCGCTCCGCTATGGATACGGAAGCACGCCGCAGGTTTATGCTTTTTTCTCTGCCGATTTGACCAGCCGCGGGTCACGGCGCACCCATTCGCCCACCAGCCGATACAGCGCCGCCGTCAGCGGGACGAACAGTACCATGCCGGAGATGCCCATCATGCCGCCGCCAATCAGCACTGCCGCCAGCACCCACAATCCCGGCAGCTTCAATTTGCTGCCGACCGTGTGGGGGTAAATCAGGTTGCCCTCGACCTGCTGGAGCAGGAAGAGGTAAATCAGGAATTCCAGTGATTTTGCAGGCGAAATCGAGAAGAGCATGATGCAGCCGACCGCTGCGCCAATGTATGGGCCGATAATCGGAATCAGCGCCATCATGCCGACGAACGTACCCAGCATCAGCGCGTAATCCAGCCGCAAAAGCATCATGCCGATGGTGCAGAGTGTGCCCAGAATCACCGCTTCGGTGCACTGGCCGACGATATAATTATGAAAGCAATCGTCCAGCGTTGAGATGATGTGCATCGCACGCGCCATCCGCGTATCACCCAGAACGCGGTGCAGCAAATTGCGGCTCTGGCGCTGGAGCGTCTCTTTGCCGATGAGAATGTTGAAGGTGAAAATCAGCGACATTAGGAGGGAGAGAATCGAGCCGACAAGCGAGGTGGTGAAGCTGACTGCCGTGTTGACGACATTGCCCGCACCGTTGAAGAGCAGATTCGCCGCGCGCTCGATAATCTCGCGCCATTCCTGTTCCGTCGCAGGCAGAACGAGGTTGTAGTCCACCATCAGCGCTGCAATCGTCGGATTTTCCATCAGCTTGTCGTACATCTGGCGCAGAACGCCCGGCAGCGATGACAGCAGCACCTGTACACAGGAGATTAGTTGTGGCAGGATAATCTGAATCAGCGCAACGATAACCGCAACCAGCGTCAGGAACGCCAGCGCCATGCAGACTGGGCGGCGCATGGCATTCCACACCTTTTTCTTTGTGTTTGGTGCCATATGCCGCTCATAGAAGCGCATGAGGATATTGAGTACATAAGCAATTATCGCGCCGTTAATCAGCGTTCCCGCCGCCGCCAGAAAGAGGTTGAACAGGCCGACCAGACCGTCCCAGTAGTGAATCGCCAGATACAGCAGAAATGTTACGATTCCTATATTGATGCAGGTTTTCTTGTCGATGTTCATGTTTGGTTTCCTCCGTGGATCACTCGCTGTCACCGAAATTCATGTTGGCGTAGATGCGCTCCATTCGCTCGTTCGGGAATCGCGCGTCCATCACGCTGCCAATCCACGTTTTCGGCGGTTCATCGTGCAGGCGTTCCGACCAGCGGTATACCGCCGCCGCGGATACAAGGCAGTTGACCGCCAGAAAAATCGACAGCACCCATGTGAGGATTTTTCCCGCGCGGTTCGGCAGTTTCAAAATCCACTTCGCCATGAACGGATAGATGTCCTTAATCCAGAAGATACCCAGCGCACCCCAGAACAGCGAATACAGCAGGCAGATTCGCCCGTTGATGTTGAACGGCACGCGGCTGTAATCCCACGAACGCGAACCGAAAAGTACCTCCTGCAGCCACGAACAGACGTATTCGACGACGCTGCCGACAACGAATCCGCCCAAGAAGCTCAGCCACTTGCCGCGGTTGCGGAAACGGTAGAGGATGATGGACAGCGACGCCGCGCCCACGCCGTAGAGCATGTTGAACGGTCCCCAGACAAGCCCCGACCGGCTTTCCAGATAGCCGTGGCGCGCAAAGCACCACAGCAGCTCCAGCATCACGCCCGCAAAGCTGCCGATAAAGACTATCAGGGCGATTTTGTAGCCGTTCATACCGCGCGCGAAGAAGGATTTTTCCTCCTCCTGCACATCGATGGCCGTGTTCGACGGCGGATTGATGCGATACCACTTTCGGTTGAGGGACTTCGCCACATCCGCGGCACGCGCGGACAGCTCATCTACGGTGGAGGATGCGATTTTGTGTGCCGACGACAGGTTCTCTTTCGCCTGCTGGAGACTTGCAATCTCCGCCTGCACCTGCTTTTCCAACGCCTCGGGAATCTCCGTATCGCACTGCGCCAGTTCCGCAATACAGGTGTCTTGAATCATCTTGCGCTCCCGACGTGCCTGATTGAGCGCATCCTGACTCAGCTTCTCCAGCGCTGTCTGCTCGCGCGCGGTGTTATTTTCCTGTGCCATGAGCTTCCTCCTGTTTCGCTTCTTCGCCTGCTATTTTTTCCGGCAGGGTGACAATAAACCGGCAGCCGCAGGGAGATTGATTCTTCACGCGAATTGTGCCGCCGCAGTCGTCCAGAATCTGCTTGCACAGTGCCAGCCCCAGCCCGTTGCCCTCCTGCTGATGCGAGCTGTCCACCTGATAGAAGCGGCGGTAAATGCGTTCCTGCTCCTCCGGTGGGATTCCCGGCCCTTGGTCGGTAATGGCGATTTCAAACCGACCGTCGGTTTGTTTTAACGTAACAGCAATCAATCCGTGCTGCGGGCTAAACTTAACGGCATTGCTGAGCAGGTTCGTCCAGACGTGCAGCATCAGCGTTTCCGGGCCGCGCCACGTCACTTCCGCCAAATCGGCATCAAAGTCAAGCTGTTTAGGCGACCACTGTGCTTCCAGCAGCACAATTGCCTGACGAATCTGCTCGTCCAACCGATAGCATGTCTGCTTCATCGGCATCGTGTGATTGCTGACCTTGCTGAGCAGCAGGATGTTGCCCACCAGCGTGGACAGACGCCGCGTGTTGAGCAGAATCCGCTCGATATACCCCGCCTGCTCCGGCGAAACATCCGTGCTTTGCAGCAGCGTCGTGTAGCCCTCGATAGCACTCACAGGGGTTTTGATTTCATGCGATACGTTCGACACAAAGTCGGTTTGCAGCGTCTCCGTTTCGCCCAGCGCCTCCACCATCCGGTTGAAGCTGTCATAGCTGTCCGCAATTTCGTTGATGACGCTGTTCGTCGTCAGGCGGACGGAGAAATTCCCGCTGGCAACCTGCTTCATGGCGCGACTCAGCCGTACAACCGGACGCAGCAGCAGCACGTTCACCACCGTCGCCGCCGTCAACCCAATCGTCGTGCCAAAGAGAAGCAGCCACACCAGTGGATGTACTTCAATCGCTTCGTGCAGCAAGTTTTCCAGCAGCGCCGTGAGCAGCGTTGCAATCAGCAGCGTACCGAGAATCTCTGCAATTGCCGCCAAGGTAAACAGCACGCGAATATCCAGCTTGCCGCGCCCCTTCTCCTGCCGCTTCATGCCTTAACCACCTTATAGCCCACACCGCGCATGGTTACAATATGAAAATCCGGATTATCACGGAAGCGCTCACGCAGGCGGCCGATGTGCACATCCACCGTGTGGCTGTCCGAATCGGAATCGTAGCCCCAAATGTCGTCCATCAGCTGCTGCCGCGTGAAGATTTTACCCGGATATGCCGCCATCTTGTAGAGCAGCATGAATTCCTTCTGCGGCAGAATCATGCTGGTTTCGCCGCGCGTCACGGTCAGCGAATCGCACTCCATCACCGTTTCGCCGATGACCTGCCGGTGCTCGTTCATCATCTGCACCCGGCGCAGCAGCGCACCGACGCGCAGCACCATCTCGCTCACGTTAATCGGCTTGATCATGTAGTCATCCGTGCCGGAGAGGAAGCCGAGACGCATGTCGTCGAAAGCGTCGCGCGCCGTAATCATCAGTACGGGCGTCATAACGCTCTTTTTGCGCAGCGAGCGCACCAGCTCGTAGCCGTCCATCACAGGCATCATGATATCCGAAATAATGAGGTCGACATACTCTTCCGCCAGCGCATCCAGCGCTTCCTGCCCGTTTGACACCATGCGCGTGTGATAGCCGTTTTTCTCCAGCACATGCGAAAACAGCTGGCACAGCTCCGTGTCATCCTCGACGATGAGGATTTTGAACATGCTTTCGCCTCCCTGTCTCCGTCAAGTCCACCAGAGCAGATGCACCGCCGGTTTCTCCCGCTCCTCGGTGCTGATGTGCAGGCGCACCAGCACCATGCCCGTCATGCACAGCGTACCGAAGCAAATCCACAGCGGCACTTCCATCAGCAGCATCCCCAGCGGCAGCGTGAAGTATGTCACCCGTGTGCGGGACAGATTCGGCGTAATCCGCAGAATCGTCGAATAGAAGATGAAGATACACGCCAGCACCAGCACCGGCGTCCAGAATGGCAGCAGCCCCAGCAGGCAGCCGAACGTCGTCGCAATGCCTTTACCGCCCTTAAACGAGCGTGTCGCCGGGAAAACGTGCCCCGCGACCGGCGCGCAGAGCACCAGCGGCGCAAGGGGTGTCAGCAGCGCTTCGGGCAGATAGTGCATATACAGCGCCACGGGAACCATGCCTTTGAGCATATCGCCCGCCAGCGTCAGCACCCCGCACCAGAATCCGCCGTGCACAAACGCATTCGCCGCGCCGGGGTTTTTGTCCTTCGCGGCCGACACAATTTCCTTATGAAGCACGCGCGAAAAGACCTCCGCATACAGCACGCAGCCGGAAAGATATCCTAACAGCAGATAAAGCAGGTCACGCACCTGATTCACCGCTCCTTTCGCCTTTCGTTACTTCCAGTTTCGCTTCCATTGCTGACGGCGGCGGAAATCGCGGATGCGCTGGATCAAATCGCCATAGAAGAACAGAATAACGTTGAGCAGGCTCATCACCAGCGCCAGAATGCCCCAGAGATTGCTCGTCAGCAGCTGCTGCACAACCGGCAGCAGATAGACCAGCGCCAGCCACTTCATCTTGACCGGAATGATAATCAGGTTGACCTCTGTCTCCGGAAAGAGGACGGCGCACGCCAGAAATAGCGACAGATTGAGGTAGGTGTTCGTCGCATAGCCAGTAATCAGACCGGCGAGAATCGCGCCGAGCATTCCGCAGAGGTAGTATACCGTGAAGCGGAACGTGCCCCATGTGTTCTGCAGTGACGTACCCAGATACCAGTAGAACATGAGCGAAATCAGCAAAAACACAGGCGAGGACGACGGCGGCATGAAGATAAATGACACCAGCCGCCAGATTTGCCCGTGGAAAATGGCCTCACGGTCGAACATCAGGTAATACGACAGGCTGATGTGGTACGCCGCCAGCAGATAATCCGCCACATAGGTAACACCCATGCCGATGCAGAGAATCATCATCAGCTTCGGGATGCCGAAGTACCGTCCAAAACGCCGTTCACCACGGCTGAGAAGCTTTTCAAACACAGTCGTTTTCCTCCTTCAAAGGATTCTTTGCAGAGTCCCCTTTCTTTATTCTATTCGACACAGAAGGGCTTTTGTCCTGCTGAATCCACACAGAAATATCGTCTTCCTGTACGTTCTCTTGTGTGGGATTAACTTTTCTTCAATTCCTGTTGACTTTCTTGCAGAGAAAACGGAAATGTCGGGCAAAAGTTCATGGACAATTCACCTTCTTCCTGTATAATAGGGGTGTAAGATGGAAGAAAGAAGGTGTATGGCATGAGCTACATCTCGTTTGAAGATGTCTGCAAGGACTACCCAGCGGGCAACACCGTTGTTCACGCGTCCGATCATGTCAATTTCCAGATTGAGAAGGGCGAGTTCTGCGTGGTGCTGGGACCGTCCGGCGCGGGCAAAACCACCGTGCTGAACCTGCTCGGCGGCATGGACAAAGCGACCAGCGGGCGAATTATTGTTGGGGATAAGGAAATCACCGGGCTTCGCTCGTCTCAGCTGACGGAATACCGCCGCCACGACGTGGGTTTCGTCTTTCAGTTCTACAACCTGATGCCGAACCTGACGGCGCTGGAGAACGTCGAATTGGCGCAGCAGGTCTGCGAACGTGCGCTTGATCCGCGTGAAGTGCTGGAGCAGGTTGGGCTGGGAGAGCGGATGAACAACTTCCCTGCCCAGCTCTCCGGCGGCGAGCAGCAGCGTGTATCCATTGCCCGCGCGCTGTGCAAAAACCCGGCGCTGCTGCTCTGCGACGAGCCAACCGGCGCGCTGGACAGCAAGACGGGCGAACAGGTGCTGGATCTGCTGACCCGCCTGTGCCACGATTACAGCACAACGGTCGTCATCATCACGCACAACGCCAGCATTGCGCCGCTGGGCAACCGCCTGATTCGGATGCGCAACGGCAGCGTGCAGGAAATGACCGTAAATGAACATCCCGCGAAGGTGGCTGATATCACATGGTAACGCAGAGCAGCGGGAAAAAGTATCATGGAACGCTGACGAAAAAACTCTTCCGCGACATGAGCCGCAGCGCCATGCAGTTTCTCGCCATGTTTCTCCTCTGCGCAATGGGCACATGGTGCTTCAGCGGACTGGACGCGAACTGGCGTATGCTGGAGCTATCCACCGAAACGCCGATTGCGCAGAGCAATCTGGCGGATTTCTGGGTGAAAGGATCGTCGTTTGGCAAGAACGACATCCTGAAGCTGCGGAATCTGACCGGTGTGAAGGATGTGCAGGCGCGCGTCACGCTGGAGATGGACTGCCCTGACTTAGGCGACGAAGTGACCTTGATGGTGCACGGCTATGACGGTGACATGCGCATCTGCACACCGATTATCCGCACAGGCAGCGAACTTTCCGCATCGGATACGCGCGGCTGTCTGCTGGAGGAGCAGTTCGCGCAGGCGCACAATTTGTCCGTCGGCGACACGGTGAAGGTGTCCTATGGCGGCGTGTCGCTCACCTTTTTCGTGCGCGGCACAATTCTCTCCGGCGAATACCTTGTGACGGCGAAGAACATCACGCCGCAGCCGGACATCTACGGCTACATGTACGTCAGCGCAAAGGCCATGGCGGCGTTTCCGTTCACCGAAATGCTGGTGAAAGCATCATCTGACGCAGACTTGACGCAGGTTCGTGCCGAAATCATGAACACCTGCCCGACGGCGCTGATTGTGGACAAGGACACACACAGCGGCACGCTCTCAGCGCGCAACTTCGTCAGCATGTTCCGCAGTCTGTCCTACTTGTTCCCGGTGCTGGTTTTCGCGGTCGCGGCGATGATTGTCGTCAACACGCTGACGCGCATGATTGAGAATCAGCGCGTGCAGATGGGCACGCTCAAAGCGCTGGGCTACCGCGACCGGCAGATTCGGCTGCACTACCTCAGCTACGCCATCGTGCCGTCCGTCGCAGGTTCGCTGCTGGGCGTGCTCACGGGGCAAATCAGCATTCCGTACATTCTTTGGCCGATTGTCTCGACGAACGTGCGCTATCCGGCGCGCCTTCACGCCCCGATTTCCGGCATCACTTGGCTGATTGCCGTGCTGTCCGTGGTCATGTGTCTGCTGATTTGCCTGCACACCTACAACCGCGCGGCGCGGGAAACGACGGCAAGCCTTTTGCGCCCAAAGCCGCCGAAATCCGGCTCGCGCATCCTGTTGGAGCGGATTCCCCGGCTGTGGGGGCGTTTTTCCTTCAACACGAAGATGATTATCCGCAACATTTTCCGCAACAAGGGGCGTTCATTCCTATCGCTGGTGGGCATCCTGTGCTGCAATATGCTGATCATCTGCTCCTTCGGCTTGCAGGAATCCATCAACACATTTATCGACGATTACTACACGCACACCCTGCGCTACGACGTGCGCGCGAACCTGATTTCCGGACAGGCATCCTCGCTTGACCACTACCGTGAGACGCTGAACGCCATGAAGGTGGACGGCATCATGGAGCAGTCCGTCAGCCTGCGCAGCGAGACGAACCTGCGCTCCTGTCTGCTGACCGTGATGACGGACGACCAGACTTCCATTGCCTTGGGCGACAATGCGACGTTCCTGACGCTGCCGCGCACCGGCACCGCCATCAGCAGGAAGTTAGCCGGTCTGATGAACGTGGGGCTGGGCGACACCGTGAGCATCTGTCTGCCCGGCGACAGCGACACCATTTCGCTGACCATCAACGCACTGGCGGACACAAACATCGGTCAGGGTCTGTTCATGAGCAAGGAAGCGTGGGAAGCCTGCCGCAAGGGCGATTTCCAAGTGACGACGCTGCTGATTACCGCGCCGACGCCCGCCTGTTCGCATCTGCTGGAGGAAATGGACGAGGTGGGAACGCTGCTCTATCCAGCAAAACAGCTGGTGGAAATGTCCAGCATTATGGACTCGACAACGGCGGCGTTCACGATTCTGAGCGTTGCGGCGCTGGCACTGGCGTTCATCATCTGCTACAACATGGGGCTGATGAATTTCAGTGAGCGCGTCCGTGATTACGCAACCTTGAAGGTGCTGGGCTACCATCAGAGGGAAATCCGCCGTCTGATGCTGCGCGAGAACAACTACATCTCCATCATCGGTGTTCTGCTGGGAATTCCGCCGGGATTCCTCATCACCACCATTATCCTCAAAATGTGTGAATACGATTCAATGGTTTTCCCGACGCATGTCACCTTTCCGTCCGTCGCGGGCGCTTGCGCAATTACCTATGTGTTCGCGTTCCTGATTCAGTTGCTGCTGACGCGCAAGGTTCGGTCGATTGACATGGTGGAGGCGCTAAAGAGCGTCGAATGACAAGAGAATCAACGAAAGGATGATTTCTGCTATGAAAAAGCTGTTTGCTCTCCTGCTTGCGCTGGCGGTGGTCGGGTCTATCGCACTGGCTGACCCGGCTTCGCTCACGGGCTGCTCCGTGTCCAGCGGCATTGTGAATGCGGTGAATTACGTTGATATTACCGCGCCGTTCTCCGGCACACTCCAGCCCTTCACCTGGGAAGCGGGCGACCTTGTGAACGCGGGCGATTTGCTGTTCTCCATGCGCACAATCACGATTTACGCCACGGAGGATGCGACCGTACAGGCAATTTACTGCGCCGCGGGCGACGACGCTGCTGCCGTTGCCACCCGCTACGGCGGACTGATTGCCATGCGTCCGGAATCCGAATGGGTGATTGCGGGCAGCATCACGACGGCGTACGACAAGCGCGACAACCGCGTGGTGGACGTGGGCGAAACGCTGTACTTCCGCTCCAACAAGGAAGGGCGTTCGGTCGGCACGGGGCGCGTAACGATGGTATCCGGCGCGGAATACATGGTGGAGGTGCTCACGGGCGAATTTGAGCCAGGCGAGATACTCTCCCTCTTCCGCGACAAGAACCGCACTGCCAGCGACCAAGTCGGGCGCGGCGTTGTGAATCGGCGTGACACGCTGACGGCGGTCGGGCAGGGACGCGTGGCGGAAGTGCTGGTGAAGGTGGGCGACCAAGTGAAAAACGGTACGCCGCTGCTCCGCCTGATGCCGACTGCTACCACCCCGGATGCCTCCCCGGACATTATGGCAGCGCAAAACGGCGTGATTGGCACGCTCGCCGTGCAGCCCGGTCAGCAGGTGTACGAAGGGCAGCTGCTGGCGCGCCTGATGCTGGTGGACAAGCTGGAAGTCGTCGCGCAGGTGGACGAAGTAAACCTGAAGAACCTCTATGTGGGCGACAAGGTGTCCGTGACGCTGGATATGGACGAATCGAACGTGCTCACCGGCACGGTTACAGAAATCGGCAATCTCGGCACGACGGTGCAGAATGCCGCGTACTTCCCCGTGCATGTGGAGCTGACGACGAACCAGATTCCGCTGGGCGCCAGCGCGTCGGTGTACATTCCGAACAACAAGTAATACTATTTCCAAATTCACCTGCACCAGCTGCTCGTGCCTTGGCGCATTCTCATTTGGAAATAGTATAAAACAAGAAGCAGCTT
>OBKK01000525.1_pt1 | contig 11251 bp, 11 predicted proteins | sample 1503221 | NCBI WGS metagenome assembly OBKK01 (sample SAMN02044683, study PRJEB22538) | human gut metagenome | reverse complement strand
TTTTCAGCGGCTTTTCTTTTACTTTTTATCCAGTTCAGACGTGCAGTGCGGGCAGCGCGTCGCCTTAATCGGAATCTCGCTCAGGCAATAGGGGCACTTTTTCGTCGTCGGCGCGGCGGGCGCAGCGGGCTTCTTCCCGATGCTCATCAGCGCGTTAATCCCCTTCAGCAGCACAAACAGCACCAGCGCCGTGATGAAGAAATTCACCACCGTCGTCAGGAACGACGCAAACGCCGCGCCGAATGTCCATGCCACACCGTCGGAAATGTCGCCGGGGCCGCCGGTGAAAATCAGCGATAGCAGCGGATTGATGAAATTCGTCGTCAGCGCCGTGACAATGCCGGTGAATGCGCCGCCGATGATGACGCCGACCGCCATGTCCATCACGTTGCCGCGCAGGGCAAACTTCTTAAACTCTTCGATGAACTTTTTCATGGGGAAACTCCCTCCTCCCAATTTGATACTGTCAGTATAACACGCAGGACGGCCAGTTGCAAGCGCTTGCGGCGCGAAAAAAACGAAAAGAGGATGCAGAATGACGAAGAATCAATGGATTGCGGATGGATTGCTGCTGGCAGCGGCAATTATCTGGGGGTCAGCGTTCGCAGTGGTGAAAAATACGCTGGACAGTGTGCCGCCGTCGATGATGATTGCGCTGCGCTTCGGCATTGCGGCGCTCATCAGCGGCGTGATTCTCCGCAAGCACCTGCGGGGGCTGACGCGCGGACAGGTGCTGATGGGGCTGCTCGTCGGCGTACTGACCGGGCTGGCGTACATTGTGCAGACCATTGGATTGCAGGACACGACCGCCGGGAAGAATGCGTTTCTGACGACGATTTACGTCCTGCTGGTGCCGTTCGGCAGTGCGGTGCTGTTCCATGAGAAGCTCAGCAAGCGGCGATATGTCGCGGCGGTGCTGATGCTGCTGGGCATCGGCATCCTCTCGCTGGACGGCGAAAGCGGCGGACTGAATCGCGGCGACGTGCTGACGCTGGTGTGCGGCGTGCTGTATGCGGCGCAGATTATCTCCGTCGGGCGCTGCAATGAACGCATGGATACTTATGCGCTGATTGTGCTGGAGTTTGCGTTCGCGGCGCTGACGGGGCTGTGCTGGTCGCTGGCGACGGAGCGGGGGATGCCGATACAGTGGAACATGCAGTCCATCGGCGGCATTTTGTATGTCGCGGTGTTCTCAACCATGCTGGCATCGTCCTGCCAGAATATCGCGCAGAAGCTCGCACCGACGTCTCATGCGGCGCTGCTGATGAGCCTCGAATCCGTGTTCGGGGCGCTGTCCGGCGTGATTTTTCTGGGCGAAAAGCTGACCATCCGAATGGGACTGGGCTTTCTGGTGATTTTCGCGGCGGTGGTGCTGAGCGAAACGACGGCATCATCAAAAAAAATTCACGGAAAATGTATGAATATGCATTGACAAGCGGATGATTCTGCGCTATACTATGCACTGTTCCCCGGAAGCGCTCCGGCGGACAATAAAATCGTGAAAAACCTGTTTTCAGGAGGATGGTAACAATGAAGAAGCTGCTGAGTGTGGTTATTGCTCTGATGATGATGGTGACATTCGTGTTCGCGGAAGAAGCCGCGCCCGCGGAAGTCAAGACCTTGTACGCAGGTGTGCTGACGGTTGGCTGCGAAGCCGGTTATCCGCCTTTCGAGATGGTTGCGGACGACGGCGAATCCGTTGTCGGTCTGGACATGGACATCATGGCGGCTGTGGCGGAAAAGCTGGGCTTGCAGATGCAGGTTGTGACGACCTCCTTTGACGGCATCTTCGACGGCATCGGTGTGAACTACGACGTGGTTTGCTCCGCCGTGACCATCACCCCTGACCGTATGCAGAACATGCTGTTCTCCCTGCCCTACATCACCAACTATCAGGCGGTGGTTGTGCCGGCGGACAAGGACGTGGAAATCAATTCCTTCATGGATTTGGACGGCTATGTCATCGGGGTGCAGAAGGGCACGACCGCGGACATCCTGATGGGCGACTATGAATCCACCCAGACCATCAACGTGACCGTGGTGGCGAACGACAAGCTGAGCAACTGCTTCACCCAGCTGACCAACGGCGAAATTCAGGCGGTTGTGGTGGACAGCGGCGTTGCGGAAAGCTATGTTGCGAAGAATCCGGAACTGTACAAGATTGTCTATCAGGACATGACCGAAGGTGAGCAGTTCGCCATCGCGATGGGTCTGAACGACACCGACATGCAGGCCGCCATCAATCAGGCGATGCAGGAACTGGAAGAAGACGGCACGCTGAAGGAAATCTACGAGTACTGGTTCGGCGCGGACTCCGAGGAAACTGCGGAGTAATCAGCCAACAGCCGCAAACAATCCGCACCTGCCGGGTGGAAACATCCCATCCGACAGGGCGCGGTTTTTTGTGTGAGAAGGGAATCCGCTGACCATGCGGCGGGAAAGGAATCGGATATGAAGGGAAAAATGCCCGCAAAGCTGTTCCGGGTCGATCGGTGGCAGCGGAAAACAAAAATCGTCGTCAGCATTGTGCTGCTCGTCCTCATCGTCGTTGGGATTCTCTCGACCATGATGCCCACGCGCGAGGAAATGCTGGCGAACACCTCGGAAGCCATGCAGCAGCGCCTGGCGGAGGATGCGCAGAGCACCCGCAAGCGCTTGACCATTTCCTATAACCCGCTGTTCTGCGTCAGCTATCTGTCCGTCTCGTCCAGCGGGCGCGACGTTGTGTCGGAAAGCTACGTTGGCTTCTGCAACCAGATTATTCCGGCGGACGATGGCGCAATGCAGGTCGTTGGGCAGATGATTAACTACACCTACCGGATGCTCGGCGGCGGCCGTAACCTGATGTACGGCGCAAAGCTGACCATCCTGCTGACGACCATCACCGTGTTCTTCGGCTTGATTCTGGGCACCCTGCTGTCGCTGGGCAAGATCAGCAAATTCAAGCCGCTCAGCAAGATTTGCAGCGGTTATATCTTCTTCTTCCGCGGCACGCCGCTGCTGATTCAGCTCTTCGTCGTCTACTTCACGCTGCCCAAGATCTTCGACTTCTCGTGGACGGGGCTGTTCAGCGCCTATGGCACAGACGCAACCTACATGGGTTCGTTCCTTGCCTCGTGCATCACGTTCAGCCTGAACTCCGGCGCGTACTGCGCGGAAATCGTCCGCGCGGCGATTCAGTCCATCGACAAGGGACAGCATGAAGCCGCGAAGGCCCTCGGCATGACCTACTGGCAGGCCATGTCGCACATCGTTATCCCGCAGTCGATTCGCCGGATGATTCCGCCTGTCTGCAATGAGTTCGTCATGATTCTGAAAGATGCATCGATTGTGTTCGCGATTTCGTTGCAGGACATCACGACGATTGCCAACAACATCCGCACCAGCGAAGGCTCGAACCTCGTCTTTATCCCCGCGCTGATTCTCTATCTGATTATCACCGCGCTGTTCACGTTCATCTTCAACAAAATCGAGAAGAAATTCTCGGTGTACGAATAAGGAGGTGTCCCGATGGAAAATCAGGAAGCGTTCATGCTGGAAACGCAGCATGTTTCCAAACATTACGGCAAGCTGGAAGTCTTGAAGGACATCAACCTGCAAGTCAAAAAGGGCGAAGTCATTTGCCTGATTGGCCCGTCCGGCGCGGGCAAATCCACCTATCTGCGCTCACTGAACCAGCTGGAGACGATTACTGGCGGCAAAATCTTCATCAAGGGGCATCTGCTGCTGCACCGCGAGCATGACCACACGGTCGAGCGTATCGACAAGAAGACGCAGCAGCAGCTTCTGCTGGAAATGGGCATGTGCTTCCAGCGCTTCAACCTCTTTCCGCACAAAACGGTGCTGGATAACGTGATGATGTCGCCGATTATCGTCAAGCACGAGGACAAGGAACAGGTACGTCAGGAGGCGCTGACGCTGCTTGACCGCGTTGGCTTGAAGAGCAAAGCGGATGAATACCCGAACCGCCTCTCCGGCGGACAGCAGCAGCGCGTAGCGATTGCGCGCGCGCTGGCGATGAAGCCGGAAATCATGCTCTTTGACGAGCCGACCTCCGCCCTTGACCCGGAACTGGTTGGCGAGGTGCTGAACGTTATGAAAGACCTTGCATCCGAGGGCATGACGATGCTGTGCGTGACGCACGAAATGGGCTTTGCGAAGGAAGTGTGCAACCGCGTGCTGTTCATGGCGGACGGTTACATCATCGAGGAAGGCACGCCGACGCAAGTGTTTGAAGACCCGCAGAATCAGCGCACGAAGGCGTTTTTGCGGTCGGTGCTGAATGCGTAAAGAAGGAAAACCCGCTGTGGAGGTCGCAAACTTCCCAGCGGGCTTTCTTTATGCGGTTGATTCCGGAAAATGCACATTGTGTGGTTATACTGTGGATAAACACGCGGGCACAGTATGAGAGTGCGCCCGACTCAATCGCGCGGAAGGGTCAAGGGAGGAACTCCCTTGTTAGGGCACTACCGCACAATTCGTCGGCAGCGATGGCGATGCCTTTTCCGCCATCTGCTTCTTGCAGAAACCTCGATTTACCTCCAGTAAACCTTCGATTTCTGCAATCGCATCTGACAAAAAATTCATTCGCCATCGCACCAACTCATTTGTGCGGTATTGCCTTAGAATATCAAGTCCATGCTCCGCAGTTTTTCGCGAAGCCAGCTTTCGGATAGGCCGGATTTCTGCGACATTTCGCGAATCGTTAGACCGGAAAGATAAGCGTCAGACAGTACCTCCGGGTCGCTCAGGTTGTCCCAGTCGATGTCCGGGATGACCGGCGCGGGCGGAGGCGTGTAGACGGGCTTGGGCGGCATCGGCTTGGGGGCGGTGCGCACCGGGTTGCGGAACGCGGCGGACTGCGCACGCTCTGCCAGCAGCTTCACGTTCGCCTTCATCTTCCGTTCCTGCGCCACATACGGGCGAATCACCTGAAGGAAGGCTTCGCCGTAGCGCGCGGTCTTGATTTCCCCCATGCCGCTGACGCTGCGCATTCCTTCGAGCGTTTCCGGCTTGCGCCGCACCATGGACGTTAGGGTTGCGTCGCTGCAAATGATGAACGGCGCAACGTGATAGAGCTTCGAGAGCGCCAAGCGCACCTGCCGCAGTTGCTCAAAAAGGTCGCCGCCTGCCGGAACTTCGATTTTCTCGCTGCCGACCTTCTTCGCTGTCGCCTGCTGTCCCAGATGCGCGCCGTCCGCTGCAATCCGCTGCCGCTTCGGGGTGGCTTCCGCCGCCTCGCCGTAGCGCGCGCCGCAGCAGGCGCTGCAATGCCCGCAGTCCTGCGCTGTATTCTCCCCGAAGTACCGCAGGATAAACGCCCGCAGGCAGCCGGGCTTCGTGCAGTAATCCACCATTCGGTTCAGGCGGTTCATGTCCTGATAGCGCACTGCCGACTGCTCCGCCGCCGTCATGTTCTCGTTCGGCTCGCTGTGCTCAATCATCCACTTCGCGGTGAAAATGTCCGACCCGTTGTACAGCAGGATGCACTCCGCCGCCTCGCCGTCGCGTCCGGCGCGCCCCGCCTCCTGATAGTACGCCTCCATCGAGCGCGGCATTTGGTAGTGGATGACAAACCGCACGTTGGATTTGTCGATGCCCATGCCGAACGCGTTCGTCGCCACCATCACCGGGCAGGTGTCGTACTGAAATTTCTCCTGATTTTCCTTGCGCTCCTCGTCGCTTAGTCCCGCGTGATAGCGCGTCGCGTCGATGCCCGCGCGAATCAGCCTGTCGCAGACCTGCTCGACCGCTTTGCGCGTCGCACAATAGACGATGCCGCTTTCGCCGCGTTTCTGGCGGAGAATATCCATGAGGGCAGCGTCGCGGTTCTTGGGGCGGATGACCTCGAAGTAGAGGTTCGGGCGGTCGAAGCCGGTTGTGACCGTCTCCGGGTTTTGCAGGCGCAATAGGCGGATGATGTCCTGCCGGACGCGCTCGGTTGCGGTCGCGGTGAATGCGCCCATGACCGGGCGGGTGGGCAGCGAATCGACGAAATCCGCGATACGCAGATACACCGGGCGGAAATCCTGCCCCCACTGGGAGACGCAGTGCGCCTCGTCCACGGCAAGCAGAGAAATCGGCATGGATTGCGCCATCGCCTGAAACGAAGGCGTTTCAAGGCGCTCCGGGGCGACGTAGATGATTTTGTACGCCCCCTGCCGCGCCCGCTGCATGGCGAGTTCCATCTGGCGCGGGGTGAGTGAGCTGTTGAGGTACGCCGCTGGAACGCCTGCGCTTTTGAGCGCCGCCACCTGATCCGCCATCAGCGAAATCAGCGGGGAGATAACAATCGCGACCCCCGGCATCATCAGCGCCGGCACTTGATAGCACATGGATTTTCCTGCGCCCGTTGGCATGACGCCCAGTGCATCCCGGTGGTGCGTCAGCGCATTCACCATGACCTCCTGCCCCGGTCGGAACGCCTCATGCCCAAAGTACTTCCGCAGGGTTTCCTGTGCTTGCATCCGTTTTTTTCCTTTCTTATGGGAGAACGTGGGGAGGCGCCAGAGACTCTGCCTCCGGACTCCGGCAGGGCTCTGCCCTGCACCCGCGAAGGGTCTTCGACCCTCTCGACACCCTTTTCGCGATTGAGTTGGTGACACTCTCATACTGGTTCCGCGTGTTTATTGGGGGGACGCAAGGGACGCTGCCCCTTGACTCCGCCAAAGGGTCTTCGACCCTCTGGACTCCCTTTCGCGCGATTCAGTTGGTGACAACTGCATACAATGCCCGCGTGTTTATTGGGGAAACGCAAGGGAGTTCCTCCCTTGACCCTTTCGCGCGATTCAGTTGGTGACGACTGCATACAGTGTCCGCGTGTTTATTGAGGGAACCCGCGGCTTAGAGGTACTTCACCTTCACCGTCGGCGGAAGCATCTCCGGCACGTCCTGCCCCTTCGCCAGCACCAGCACCTCAATGCGGTACAGGCGCATCAGCTCTGGCAGCGTCAGCTTCTCCGTCTCCAATTCCAACACGCGGTCAACACACCGCAGCGCCAGCAGCGAACTTTTCCGCATATCCTGCGCACATCCGGTCAGCGCAACCGTCAGGTGTCCGCCCTCGTCCTTCGCGCGGGTCAGGAACGCAATCGCCTCGTGCGACAAATCCGCAAATTCCCCGATGACCATCACGCGGCGCATAATGCCGCCGGAAATGTGGCGCATGAGGGCGCTCTCGAAGCGCACTGCCAGTTCGCTCTGACGCACTTCGCTCGTCTTGTCGCGCGTCATGAGCGCCAGCGCCATGTCCTTCGCGCTGATTTCGCCCTTCACGACCGCGTTCACCGCCTTGGCAATTGGCATTTCCACCTGATAGCGCTCCATCAGCTGCATCGCGGCGGGCAGCGCGTTGATGCCCTCCACCGTGCCGACCTGCCGAACGGCTTCCTGCGGCGGAACACCCTGCCCGATGAGGATGCCGCAGCGGTTGTTGCGGCTGTGCATGGACGTCGCCGTCACGATGAGGTCGCCGATGCCCGCCAGTCCGCCGAACGTGTACTCCGCGCAGCCCATTTTCAGCCCCAGACGGCTGATTTCGGCAATGCCGCGCGTGATGAGGGCGGCGCGGGCGTTGTCGCCGTTGCCCAGCCCGCTGGAAATGCCGACGGCGAGCGCCTCTATGTTCTTCATCGCGCCGCACAGCTCCACGCCGAGCACGTCCGTGTTCGTATAGGTGCGCATACAGGTGTTCATGAACACGTCCTGCACCGTTTCCGCCACCTGCATGTCCGTGCAGGCGGATACGATGGAAGTCGGCATATCGAGCGCGACTTCCTCCGCGTGGGTCGGGCCGGACAGCGCAACGAGCTTCACATGGTCATGCTGACCGTCCTTGCTCAATTCGTCGCGGATGACCTCGGTCATGGTCATGAGTGTGTCCGGCTCAATGCCCTTGGCAACATCCACGATAATCTGTCCGTCCGGGATGAACGGGCGCGCGCTTTCCGCTGTCTGCCGAATGGCGATAGACGGCACGGCGAAAAGCAGAATATCCTTGCCGCTCGCCACTGTCTGCAAATCGCAGGTGAAATGCACCGTTTCGGGGATGACCAGCCCTGGCAGCGCAGGATGCGTGCGCGTAGCAGACAGATTTTCGATTTCCTTCGGGAATTTTGACCACACGGTCACATCGTGCCCGTTGCGGTGCAGCAGCCGTGCCAGCGCAATGCCCCATGTGCCGGAGCCAAGAATGCCAATTGTCGTCTGGTTATTCATGCGATGTTTCTCCTTCTGCTGGATGATGGACGTTCAGCTCGCGCATCAGCATCTCGTAAAACTCCCTCTGATCGCGCCGCAGCCGGATAAAATGCCCTTCGGGATTCAGGAAGCAGTGTTCGGACGTGCCGGTGAACACGCGCGTTCCGTCCTGCTTCGTCATGTCGTAGCCAATCGTCAGCACGACGCCGTTGAACGCCTCCACGCGCACATCCACCGTGATGCGGTCGTCGAACGTCGTCGTCGCCAGATACTTGCAGTTTACCGCCGTCACGGGCGAAATCACCCCGCGGCGCTCCAGTTCCGCATACGGGAAGCCGAGCTGCTCCAGATACGCCACGCGCGCTTCCTCCATGAAGCGGATATAATTCGAGTGGTGCGTCACGCCCATGCGGTCGGTTTCATAATACTGCACCCGATGTGTTAATGTTTGCATTGCTTACCAATTCAGGCGGCATCCGTCCGCGGAGCAGCCCGTTTCCTCCTGATTTTCTTCCGCCGGAATCACGCCGCGCAGCACGTCCGTCATTTCCGCCAGCGTGTACGCCTTTAAGCGAATGCGCTGCCCGTCCACGAACAGAATCGGCACACCGCGCGGATGATAGGTGTCCAGCGTGTTTTGGATGGCGGTCTTCACATCGTCCGCGTAGGTGCGGTTTTCCAGCGCCTGACGCATTTCGTCCGCGTTCAGCCCAATGTCCGCCGCCAGCACGCACAGCACGTCAATCTGCCCGATGTCGCGCCCTTCGACCCAATACGCGCGGTAAACCCGGTCGCTCCACGCCTCATGCTTGCCCGATTTTTCCGCCAGCACCGCCCCTTCAAACGCCAGATACGTCATTGGGCGCGGGCGGATTTCCGGCGGAAGCTGCATGTTCAGCCCGACCGCCTCCGCGGGTTCTTTCAGCCGCGCGAAATACGCCTGATGCTCCTCATCGCAGATGTCGGTCGCCTCGCTGCCTTCGGGGGTCAGCGCATACGGATGCTCGATGATTTCCGCCTCTTGGTGCAGCGTTTTCAGCGCCGCGCGGAGGTTTTCTTTCGTGACAAGGCAGAACGGGCACACATAGTCTGTCAGAAAATCAATGGTCAGCATGGGGGTCTTCTCCTTTCGGGGGATAATCAGCCGTCGTCGTCACGCCAGCATTCGTTTTTCGCGCTGCCGTCGCGGTACGTCGGTTCATAGGGCGACATGTCCTCGTCGTCCTCATCGGGGGATACGCGGTCGCTGTCGTCAGGAATTTTGCGGATGCGCTCCATCTTCGCCGCCTCCTTGCGTTCTGCCTTCTATCATACCACTTTCGCGGGAGGACTGCAAGGGGGAAGAAAAAACGCCTTGCCCCCGGTAAGTGTGCGGGGGCAAGGCGGAGGGAGGAATTTGTGACGTTAGTTGTTTAACCAATCGTTATTAACATCGGGGTAGGTATAGGGAATGCTGTTGGTTTTGGCATACTCCAAGGCGTAGGAGTTGCGGGAGACGGTTAGGGTGAGGTTGGGGCAATTGTCGAATGCTTCTACATCTATGAAAGTAACGGAATCAGGGAGGTTGATGCTCGTCAAGGAAGAGCACCATGAGAATGCACTGTCTCCAATGGAGGTAACGGAATCGGGGATGGTGACGCTTGTCAAGGATTCGCAGAAGCAGAACGTGCTTCTCCCAATGGAGGTAACGGAATCAGGGATGATGATGCTCGTCAAGGAATTGCAGTAGTAGAACGCCCAATCCCCAATGGAGGTAACGGAATCGGGGATGATGACACTTGTCAGGGAGAGACAAGCGTCGAACGCACTCTTACCAATAGTGGTAACGGAATCAGGGATAGTGACAGCAGTTAAATTGCATGCGAAGAATGCCCTACAGCCAATAGTGGTAATTCCCTGCGGAATGTTATAAGTGGCGGATTCCTTTCCTTCGGGATAAGAGATCAAGGTTTTATCGGTTTTGCAGAACAACACGCCATCAATGGTGGAAAAATACGGATGCTCAGGAGAGACGGAAATTGTTTTTAGTGCGGTGCAACCTTCAAAAGGATTCAGACCAATTTGTGCAACAGAATCAGGGATGATGACGCTCGTCAGGGAATCGCGGTAGCGGAACGCGCTGTCGCCAATGGAGGTAACCGTCTTTCCATCAAGTTTAGCAGGAATGGCAAGGCGACCTGCGATCCCTTTGTATTCTGTAATTTCTATCGTACCATCATCCAGCAGTGCATACTTATAGTCCCCGGACGTGAAAGTCTTCCGTTCCTCATCCGCTACCGCCCCCGTCCAGCAGGCGCACATCATCACAACGACCATCAGCAGAGACACGAACCATTTGTTTTTCATAGGAACAACCTCCTTTATTACTATTATTATACACTGTTCCCTTGGCGTGTCAACACTTCCGCAAAAAAATTCCCCGCACGAATGCCGTTGCTGGCATTTTCCGCCTCTTGAAGCCTTCATACGAAAATATTTGTTCGTGTTCGCCTTGCATGTGCCGGACAAAATGTGCTATACTGTGTTCCTAAGCCAAGGAGGATTGCAACGATGAACGACCAAATCATCATTCGCGGCGCAAGAGAGCATAACCTGCGCAATGTCAGCCTGACCGTCCCGCGCGACAGGCTCGTTGTGTTTACGGGGCTGTCCGGATCGGGCAAAAGCTCGCTGGCGTTCGATACCATTTATGCCGAGGGACAGCGGCGCTATGTGGAAAGCCTGTCCAGCTATGCGCGGCAGTTTCTGGGGCAGATGGAGAAGCCCGATGTGGACCAGATTGACGGCCTGTCCCCCGCTATCTCCATCGACCAGAAAACCACCAGCCGCAATCCGCGCTCGACCGTCGGCACGGTGACGGAAATCCACGATTATCTGCGCCTGCTTTATGCGCGCGTGGGGCATCCGCACTGCCCGAAGTGCGGCAAGGAAATCCGCCAGCAGACCGTTGACCAGATGGTGGACGCAATCGTCGCCTATCCCGAAGGCACGAAATGATGGCTTTTTGTATGTGACGGGCCAGAATAAAAATATGATCTATTTATTCGATCCT
>OBKK01000519.1_pt1 | contig 11395 bp, 7 predicted proteins | sample 1503221 | NCBI WGS metagenome assembly OBKK01 (sample SAMN02044683, study PRJEB22538) | human gut metagenome | reverse complement strand
AATCTGGTTATTATAAAATTCACCGAAATTCTTCTGTGGTCGCTTTCACATTGATCTGATCTTCTGATATTTTAAGTGCTGCTGCAATATTCTTCTCCATCTGTTCGATATGCGGACGCATCTTTGGTTTCTGTGCGATGATCGTCGCATCGATATTTTCCACAATATAACCTTTTTCGGCGATCAGTCCCGCCACATGTTCCAACAGTTTCATGCTTGAAATCCCTTTATATTTCGGATCCGTATCCGGAAAATGCTTTCCGATATCTCCAAGTGCTGCTGCCCCAAGCAGTGCATCCATGATGGCATGAAGCAGTACATCTGCATCCGAGTGTCCCAAAAGTCCTAATGTATGTGGGATCTTTACCCCTCCAATGATCAGGTCCCTGCCCTCCACTAATTTATGAACATCATATCCCATTCCTACGCGCATATTTTTCTTTTCCCTTCTATTAATATTTTTACTGTGGCGGATTACACTTTGAACACGGTGTAAGCCCTTTTGCTTTTGCCTCTGATAAGGTCACTTCAATATCACTTTGTCTTAAATACTGACATCCGGCAGAGTGATATTTTTCTCCCGTTTTCGTGATGTGAACGATCACATCCGAATTTCCATCCGTCTGGTCCGTCGGATTACTTACGGCTGCATCTGTTTCTGCATTATTCTGGTTGTCAGCTGCTTTTTCACTTTTTTCTGTGTTCTGGCTCTTTTCCGCTTCCCCTGCCTGCCAGCTCTCCGACGGAGACATATTCCAGGTCAGCGTTGTCCCGTCTGACGCGGCAACGATCGTTCCCTGCTCATCCGTGCGGAAAACAGATACTCCGGCTGCACGGAGTCTGTTTAATACTTCCGCATGCGGATGTCCATAAGAATTGCCTTCCCCAGCACTGATTACCGCATACGTCGGATGTACTGCATCAAGAAATGCCTGGGATGTTGCCGTATTGCTTCCATGGTGTGCAACCTTATAGACATCCGCCGAGATATCGATGCCATTCTGCAGGATATCCTGTTCTGCTCCCTCTTCTGCATCCCCGGTAAACAAAAACCGGTGGTTTCCATTCTGTAAGAGGACGCCGACCGACCAGGAATTCATATCATTTCCATACTCTTTGTTTGGAGCAATGATCGTAAATGCTGCTCCACCGATCGTATATGTTTCCCCAACAACCGGATAAGTGGTCTTATATCCCTTATTTTTCATCGTCTGCACAACATCATCATAAGTGCGCGTGTTATTTGCAACATCCGGCATGATGATCGTCTTACAGTCAAATTTATAAAGAACGACATCCATTCCTCCGATGTGGTCTGCATCCGGGTGCGTGCCGATCACATAGTCAAGAGTCTCCACTCCCTGATGCTGCAGATAATTCTGTACAAGTGTACCTTTATCATTATTTCCCGCATCGATCAGCATAGAATGACCATCACATTTGATCAGAGTCGCATCCCCCTGTCCCACATCTATAAAATGTACTTCCAGATTACCTGCCGTCTTTGCCTGCTCCGCATCATTTTCTTCCGCGACAGTCTGACGACTTTGCTCTGTCTGACCCTGTTCTTCGTTTTCCGACGTTTCCTCCTGTTTTGAACCTTTCATAGAACCCGGTACGAATTCCATCTGATTTTCTGTATCCTGCAGCTCATCCGAATCTACAATATAGCTGCTCTGTGATCCATTTTCTGTATTTTCCGTACAGCCACTCAATAACATACAGCCGGTAAGCATACTTAGTAATAATATGAAAAATGCCAGCTTCTTATATTTTTGTTTCATAGTTCTCCTCTCCTGCATCTTTAAAAGTAAAATTGAATTCTGCCTGTATAGGATTCGTATCATAAACTTATTATATAAAAAATTTTGCCGGTATACAACAAAAGACCTCAGAATCTCTGAGGTCTTGAAGTAGCGGAAGGGAGATTCGAACTCTCGACACTACGGGTATGAACCGTATGCTCTAGCCAACTGAGCTATTCCGCCATATTAAATTGTCATCAGAACTTCTGATGTAATGGGACCTATAGGGCTCGAACCTATGACCCTCTGCTTGTAAGGCAGATGCTCTCCCAGCTGAGCTAAGATCCCATTTTTGTCCTTTGCTTTTTGCAACCGACTTCTAAAGTATACTATTACAGAAGATGAAAGTCAACACTTTTTTTCATATTTTCCTAAAAATTTCAAAAATATAACAACACATCCAGCTTTCTATACTGGCACTTCATGTAAAACAAGCTACAAGACTCGTTTTACATGTTATGCTATACTAAAAGTGTCTTATGCCAGTAAGCGTTCGACCAGTTTCACACATTCCGCTGCATCTTTCGAATAGCCATCTGCTCCGATCTCATCCGAAAAACTCTCCGTGATCGCCGCTCCTCCAATTACAATCTTCGCCGTACAGCCTTTTTCTTTTGCCAGCTCCACAACGTCTTTCATCCGCATCATTGTGGTCGTCATCAGTGCGGAAAGTCCGATCACTTTCGCACCTTCATTCATTGCGGTATCCACGATCACATCTGCCGGAACATCCTTGCCAAGGTCGATCACATGATAACCGTAATTCTTCAACATCAGAACAACAAGATTTTTTCCGATATCATGGATATCGCCCTCAACTGTCGCAACAACGATCGTAGCCATTGCCTCTGTATTACTGCGCTCTAACATCGGCTCTAAGTACTCGATTGCAAGTTTCATCGTATTAGCGGAAGAAATCAGCTGTGGCAGGAAATATTTCTTTTTATCAAATAATTCTCCTACTTCATTGATCGCAGCGATCAGATGCTCATTGATAATCTCATCCGGTTTGGCTCCGCCATCCAGCATCTTTTTTACTTCTTCTAATACATGTTCTTTGTTTCCCTTTAAAACTGCTTGAAATACGCCGCTTCCCGTACTCTCTTTCCTGGTTTCGCCGCCAGCCGCAGATGTACCTGCAGGTGTTTTCTGAACCATGACACGTTCCATACCGGCATATTTTTCTGACAGGAAATTCATGCGCTCAATATAACGGATGTCGCTTTCTTTCTTATTCAACAGCATATCCGACGCAAATGCGGCATTCATCAGAAGTTCCTGTGACGGATTTGCAATCGCCATCGTAAGACCATTTGCGATCGCCATTGTAAGAAAAGCCGTATTGACATAAGTACGTTCCGGCAGTCCGAATGAAATATTAGAAAGTCCACATGCTGTCGGCAGTTCCAGTTCATTTTTGCAATAGGAAAATGTCTCAAAACACTCTAACGCTGCATTCGGATTTGCTCCGATCGTGGCAACCAGTCCATCCACAATGATATCTTCTTTTGCCATGCCGATCCTCACCGCCTCATCCATGATCGTGCGGATAATGCCATGTTTCTCAGCAGAATCTTTTGGCAGTCCCTCATCCGAGAGGGGAAGCAGGATAAACATTGCCCCGTACTTCTTTGCAATCGGAAGCAGTTTTTCAAACTTTTCTTTTTCCAGTGAAATCGAATTGATGAGTGCACGTCCCGGATAGATGCGGAGCGCGGCCTCAATAATATCCACATGGCTGGAATCAATGCAAAGCGGACAATCCACCGTCGAAGTCACTTCGTAAATGGTACGCAGCATCATCTCTTTTTCATCAATACCGTTCATACCCATATTGATGTCAAGGATCGATGCTCCATTTTCCTCCTGTTCTAATGCCATGGTACGAACAAGATTTAAGGAACCCTCTTTTAACTCTGCCTGCAGCTTTTTCTTTCCGGTCGGGTTAATACGTTCTCCAATGACCATAAAACGTCCATCAAGCGTGATCTCTACAGACTTACGCTCTGAAGTCAGCATTCTTCTCTTCGTCTGAAGCGGTGCTTTGACCGGGATACCTTTTACTGCCTCCTTTAAAGCACGGATGTGCTCCGGTGTTGTTCCACAGCATCCTCCAATGATGGCAGCACCCTCTTCGACCAGTTTTTTCCCGACTTCGGCAAATTCTTCCGGCTCTACATTAAAGACGGTCTGACCATCGATCAGCTCCGGCATTCCGGCATTTGGTTTTGCGAGAAGTGGTATCGCTGCATACTCTGCCATCTTCGCGATCGGCTCTAACATTGCCTCCGGTCCGGTCGAACAGTTCATTCCGACCGCATCCGCACCAAGGCTCTGCATCACAACAACCGCTGTCACCGGATCTGTTCCATACAGTGTTCTTCCGTCTTCATTATAAGTCAATGAAACCATGACTGGCAGGTCACATACTTCACGGATTGCCAGCACAGCCGCACGGCATTCCTGCAGGCTCATCATCGTTTCAACCACAAAAAGATCTGCTCCGGCCTCCGCAATAATTTTCGCCTGCTCTTTATAAACATCCACCAGATCCTCAAACATCAGATCTCCCAACGGATAAAGCTGTTCTCCTGTCATGGTAAGATCTCCGGCAACCAGCGCATTTGTACCCTTTGCAGCCTCTTTTGAGAGTGCGACAAGCTTGCGGTTCATCTCCTCTAAATGATCTTCCAAACCATATTCTTTTAATTTTATTCTGCTCGCGGTAAAGGTCGGCGCAAATAAAATATCGGTTCCGGCCTCTACATACTGTTTCTGCAGATCGATCAACACTTCTGAATTTTCCAGGATCCACTGCTCCGGACATACTCCGACCGGCATTCCTGCCTTCTGTAAATTCGTTCCTGTTGCACCATCAAGCAGTACCGGGCCTTTTTTTACCAGCTCCCTAAACGCTTCTCTTGTCATTGCTGCCAGTTCCTTTCCTTTTCACATCATTTTTATCTTGTGTAATCTGCTGTCTTTTTTATCATCCAGCGGCTTTCCGTCATATCGCTTTTCTAAAGGATCGTGCCGCCTCCGGCAACATATTCTCCATCATATAATACGACTGCCTGTCCAGGTGTCACCGCACGCACCGGCTCTAAAAATTCACAGTGTATCGTATCTTCTCCGGTTCTTGTCACCTTGCACATACTTCCGCTGTGGGAATAACGGATTTTTGCCTTCAAAAGCATCTCATCCTGAATATCCGGGATCGACATAAAATTAATATGATCTGCATCCAGTTCATAAGTAAACACATCTCTGTTCTCACCAAGTACGACCTCATTTGTCTCCGGCCGTATCTCCGTGACAAATACCGGATGCCCGAATGCAATACCCAGTCCCTTTCTCTGTCCGATCGTATAATGCGTAATCCCTTTATGTTTTCCGACTACAGTTCCGTCTGTCAGAACAAAATTTCCCGGAGGTGGTACCTGATCGCCGCATTCCCGGTCAATAAATCCGGCATAATCATTGTCAGAGATAAAGCAGATCTCCTGACTGTCTTTTTTATGTGCAACCATAAGACCGATCTCCTCTGCAATCTTACGGATCTCATCTTTATGATAGGCACCGACCGGCATCAATGTGTGTGACAACTGTTCCTGTGTCAGATTGTAAAGTGCATACGTCTGATCTTTGGCTGCTGTCACGGAATTTTTAATTGCATATCTTCCATTGGAAAGCTGCTCGATCCTCGCATAGTGCCCGGTTGCAATATAATCCGCACCAATCGCAAGACTCCGATTTAACAATGCTTCCCATTTTACATAACGGTTGCATGCAATACACGGATTTGGCGTCCTGCCTTTTAAATATTCCGCAGTAAAATAATCCATGACATTTTTTTTAAATTCCTGTTTGAAATTCATGACGTAATAAGGAATTCCAAGACGGTCTGCCACTCTTCTGGCATCATCCACTGCCGAAAGGCCACAGCATCCGCCACTCTCCTCCTGCACAAATTCATCCTCATCCTGCCAGATCTGCATGGTCACACCGATCACATCATATCCCTGTTCCTTCAAAAGGTATGCTGCCACAGAGGAATCCACACCGCCTGACATACCGACTACTACTTTCTTTGCTGCCATTCTTTTCTCCATTTCATCTATCTCAAATATTTTCTATTCTGCCAGATGTCAACATCCATTTTTACACTATCTATTATTTGACCATACATCGCCCCATTGTGCAATCTTTTTTTCCGGTGCGCTGATTATTTTTTTGCAAAATTTATGAGAAACCCAATCCGAGTTTCTCATAAATGATTGTTGTGATATAATCCTTCCACCGTCCGGATCACATCATACCAGTATGACCGCTGCTGTCCGCTTTCAAAATGTATGAAAAACAGCAACATATTTTTCTGCAGCTCTGCGATCAGATCGTAGAGTTATAAAGTTCGCCTGTTCTGTAATTATAGGTATAAGAACCTGATTTCTGATAGGTATTCGCCTTTGCGGCCTCACTCTTTGCATAAGACTCTGCACGGCCTGCCTGTCGTTTCACTTCTGTTCCATAGTAGCTGTTGTCTGCAAACATTGCCTTTACCTTACTCATATCAGCCTTCTTAAACTTCTCTTCATCAATGGTAAGCTTGTTGTCTGCACCTATGGAAATACCGATATCAGAAAGTGATTTACGGTTTGCCTCTGTCACATTCACCATGCTGGCACCGGCTCTTAAAATACTCTTTGTATTGGAATTACCCACTTCATCGATCAGACTATTATAGCTGTCTGTAAAGTTTTTAACAGCTTTATAGATAGCATCCGTATCATAACCGGTTGTCTTGTTTCCATTTTCATCTGTCTTTGTCACTTCGTTAAACAAGGATTTATCCCCTGTTTCCTGAAGAGCTGCAACCGACTTCTCCACACTCTTCGCATCACTCTCAATCACAGCGAGTGTCCTGGTGCTGTCTTTGGATGTTGACGTTGAGGAAGATGTTGTATCGTCTGAATCACTGACCTGTCCACCTTTCCCATAATACGCATTTAACAATTTAAAATAGCTGCCCGATCTGATTGTTGCCCAGTCACTGTAATTGATTCCAAGTATATCACTTCCTGACATACTGTTCGAAAACAATGAATTCTTAGATGATGTAGTGTTTAGACCAGAAAACAAAACTCCCATTGAATATGAATTATAGCCAGAAATTGTTGCCATATATCTCACTCCTTTGAAATAATACAATAACCTGTTCGTTATGAATCAAACATCCCTGTTTTCTTTTATATCGTCATTTTAGGCCGTTCTCTTTATATTTTCAAGCATTTTCCACAGGTAAAACCGTCTTTTCAGGTGTATGGATAACCTAACCAATTTTTTTGTATTTTTTTGTATTTTTTTCTGTTTTTTTGTTTTAAATTACTAAAAAATTGTTAATTTATTATTCACACTTTGTTCATATATGATTGATATACTAAATACAGTTAAAAAATACTTAGACAACTTGTTATAATATACTTGATAAATTTTTTTCATAATAGCCCGGGCGCCGAAAGGTGTCTGGGCACTCCTCATTTATGGGAACTTACAGGTTTTCGATCTGCCAGTCGATCGGCTCGATCCCATTTGCTTTTAAGAAATCATTTGCCTGACTGAAATGTCTGCATCCAAAAAAACCTCTGTATGCAGAAAGTGGGCTTGGATGTGGCGCTTTTAAAATCAGATGCTTCGGATTTGTCAGCATCGGTATCTTGCTCTGTGCCGGTCTTCCCCACAACATATATACGATTGGCCGGTCCTGTGCATTGACTGCCTGTATGATTGCATCCGTAAACTGCTCCCAGCCTCTTCCCTGATGGGAATTCGCCTGATGTGCACGGACAGTCAGCACCGTGTTTAAAAGCAGTACGCCCTGATCCGCCCATTTTTTTAAATATCCGTTGTTCGGAATATAGCATCCCAGATCATCCTGAAGCTCTTTGTAAATATTCTGCAGAGATGGCGGGATCTCCTTCTGTGATGGCAGTACGGAAAAGCTCAGACCATGTGCCTGATTCTCATTGTGATACGGATCCTGTCCTAAGATCAGTACTTTTACCTCACTAAGTGGTGTAAAATGCATCGCATTGAAGATATCATCTGCCGGCGGATAAATGACCGCCCTGCTGTATTCTTCTTTTACAAATTGAAATAGTTCCCTGTAATATGGCTTTTTAAACTCTCCCTGAATTGCCGGGAGCCAGTCATTCGTAATCATTGCCATGATATTTACCCTCTTATTATCTTCTGACAGAGACACCGCGTTCTGCCAGATAATCTTTCAGATCACAGATCTCAAGTTCTTTGTAATGGAATAAAGAAGCAGCAAGCGCTGCATCCGCTTTTCCCTCCGTCAGCGCATCGTAAAAATGCTCTTTCGTCCCCGCTCCACCGGAAGCGATCACCGGAATAGAAACATTTTCTGCGATCATACGGGTCAGTTCAAGATCATAACCTGCCTTGGTTCCATCACAATCCATACTGGTCAGAAGAATTTCTCCTGCGCCAAGCCGGTCCGCTTTCATTGCCCATTCCACAGCATCAATTCCGACATCAATACGTCCACCGTTCTTGTAAATATTCCAGCCCGAACCGTCTGCACGCTTTCTTGCATCGATCGCTACCACCACACACTGGCTGCCAAACTTATCTGCCGCCTCACTGATGAGTTCCGGACGGTTGATTGCAGAAGAATTAATCGATATCTTGTCCGCACCCTCACGGAGTAATGCCTTGAAATCATCCACAGTACGGATACCGCCGCCTACAGTAAATGGAATAAACACTTTTTCTGCCACTTTGCGCACCATATCCACGACCGTCTCTCTGGCATCTGAGGTTGCTGTGATATCGAGAAATACCAGTTCATCTGCCCCCGCCTTATCATAAGCCGCTGCGATCTCAACCGGATCTCCTGCATCCCTTAAATTTACGAAATTAACACCCTTTACCACACGTCCGTTATTCACATCCAGACACGGAATAATTCGTTTTGTAAACATTTTTATCCTCCTGTCTTAAATCCCGGCAAAATTTTCTAGTATCTTAAGTCCGACTGTACTGCTCTTTTCCGGGTGGAACTGACATGCAAAGATATTGTCCTGTTCCACGGAAGCATGAATATGTGTGCCATATTCCGTAGTTGCTTTCACAATTCTGTCATCTTTTGCTTTCAGATAATAAGAATGAACAAAATAAACATATGGATGCTCCGGCAATCCTGCAAAGAGCCTTCCATTATTCCATAGATCCAGTGAATTCCATCCGATATGCGGTATTTTTAATCCCTCTGTATCTGGTATACGCAGAATCTGCCCATCTAACAAATGCAGACCTTCCACTCCGCTGCTTTCCTCACTGCCCTCAAATAAAAGCTGCAGACCAAGGCAGATGCCAAGAAATGGCTTTTTCTCCTCCGCCACTTCCTGTATCACTTTATCCAGTTCATATTTTTTTAACTGGGCCATCGCCTCACCGAAAGAACCAACCCCCGGTAAGATCACCTTGTCTGCCTGACAGATTTCATGAAAATCCCTCGTTATCACGCATTCCTGATGTAAAAAGTCAAGTGCCTTTTGTACGCTTTTTAAATTGCCTGCATCATAGTCAATGATCGCTATCATTTTTATTCCTCACTAAGTCCTGCATCATCCAGTATCTGATAAATCTCTTTTGAATATGCAGTCCGATCCTTCATGTCATATACTTCAAGCGCTTTTTCCGTATCAATCTTAAATGCTTCTAATGCTTCCTCTGCCTTTGCCTGTATGTCTGAAATCTCTCCTTCACATCCAAGTTCTTTGGCATCACTGCTGTATTCTTCACATCTTCCGATCGTGCTGATCAGTGAATCCAGTGCCATATCATAAATTTTCTGGTTCACCAGATTCTGATATGCTCTGTACTGACCTGTTGTATATGCCAGAATACGGTATTTTCTGTAGGTATCCTGATCTTTCTCTTTCACTTCAAGACCTGCCACATCCTGAAATGCCTGCTCATAATCACCCTTTGCATATGCGTCTTCTGCATTTGAAAAGCTGCTTGAATAGCCGACCAGATTTGTTGCTAACACCACAAGAATAAGGAATGAGAATACCATTACAAAGATCAGAATTACCGGCACCTTCGGCAATGGAGGAGTCAGATCCGGTTCCTTTGGCGGCTTTGGCTTCTTTTCTTTCTTTGGCTTTGGTTTCTTTTCTTTCTTTGGCTTCTTTTCTTTTTTCTTTTTCTCTTTTTTCTTCTTTTTCTCTTCTTTCGGATCCGGCTTTTCTTCTTCCTTCGGTGCATCCGATATATCCGGAATATCTCCCAGTTCCTGCAATATCTGCATATTTGGATCTGACAAATCAATGTCACCCGCATTTTCTCCTGTTAGCGGTTCTTTTTGAGATGAGACAGAATCACCTTTTTCATCCTCATCATCTTCCCCAAAAAGAATGCGTGATAATTTTTTTAGAAAACCTTCTTTTTTCGGAGCTTCTTCTATGCCATCCGGAGTAATTTCGGTTTCTTCTGCCTCACTGTCTCCAAACATATCAGCCCCGCCAAGGTCTCCAAAATCATCCAGTCCTGTGCTGCCTGCATCATCCATACCAAAAGTATCACTTCCGGCATCATCTGACGCCTGTGCCGGTTCTGCTGTATCTTCAGACTGTTCATCCGGCTCTTTTTCCATCGTCTGTGCCTGTGACAAATCTTCTGTTTTTGTCACATCATCGATACCCGGGATATCTCCAAGCGTATCCATCAGGAAATCATCATCATTATTATGATGATCTGCTCCATCCACAATCTGATCTAAATTGTTAAAGAAATCATCCGTTTTTTCCCCTTCCGGTGCCGACTTCTCATTTTGCAATTCTTTTTCAAACTGTTCTAAAAAATTATCTTCCGCTTCTTTGGAAAGTAAATCATTTTCCATATCATTCATAATATCTTCCTCTGTCTGCATCGTTTCACTCCCGGTTTTTTTCTTTGTATCCAAATCTTTTTCAGATATGGAATTTAACAGTCCATCCAGATAATCTTCTGTCCCGCTCATCCGATACCTCCGTCAAGCCTATAACTTAATTTGGGGATGTGACAATACATCACATCCCCCTCTTCGCTTCAACCTAATCAATGCTTTTATCAATTAAATTGTCAATAGCCTCTACAAGATTGCCGATTTCAGGTTTTGTCAACTGAGCATCTGCCCCTAACTGTTTGCCTTTAATTCTCATTTCCTCATTGACCAAAGATGAGAAAATAATGAGCGGTATCTTCTTCATATTATCATTTGTCTTAACCAGTTTGGTCAGTCTGTGTCCATCCATCATCGGCATCTCGATATCCGTGATAATACAGTGAACCTTGTCACGCACATTACCTGCTTTTTCAAATTCAGTAAGTTTGTCCCATGCTTCCTGACCGTTCATTGTCACAATCAGATTGGTGTATCCTGCCTTCTTCAGACAATCTGTGATCAGGCGGCTAAGAAGCGGTGAATCTTCAGCGATCAGGATCGGAGAGTCACAACGTTCACGGCTTACCATATTATCAACATCTGATACCTTAAGTACTGTCTCCGGACTGATATCGGA
>OBKK01000505.1_pt1 | contig 11641 bp, 6 predicted proteins | sample 1503221 | NCBI WGS metagenome assembly OBKK01 (sample SAMN02044683, study PRJEB22538) | human gut metagenome | reverse complement strand
CGCGTCCTGCGATTACCGAAGCGGCTGTCGGCGCAGGCATCACAAGCCTGCTGCTGTTCGTGACGCTGAAGAAAATCCACGCCATCGACATCCAAAAGGGCACGGACAAGACCACAAACAACGTTCAGGAAGGGGTGACGCGGCATGGCGAAGATCAGGAATAATTACGAAAAAAGCTGGTTTCCGCGGTTGCTGAAGTGGCTGGACGGCGGTTCGGGTCTGCTCGATGATGCCATGGCGCACGAACTGGACGAAGGCAGTGATGAGCACCTGCTTCCCGACTCGCAGGACGCGCTTACCCGCGAAACGAAATTCGAGCAGCACCGTCAGGAGAGCTTGGACAAGGACGAGACGCTGTACGAGCGCTACCATCAATGGGCGCACACGCGCGGCAAGAAGCTGCTGACGTGGCTGTACCGTCTGCTGGCGGTGGTTGTGTGCTTCTCCATCATCTGGGTGCTGCTGCAGACGGCCAGCTACCTGCCGCCATTCGGCAATCCCGACAACCCGGTCAACAACGAAGTCAGCCAGCGCTATATCGAGAAGGGCATGGAGGAAACTGGCGCGGTCAACATCGTTGCGGGCATGATTCTGGACTACCGCGCATTTGACACCTTGGGCGAATCGAACGTGCTGTTCATTGCCGCCTGCTCGGTGCTGATTCTGCTGCGCGTATCCGGCAGCAAGGACGGCAAGCCCTCCACCGAACAGCTGGAAGCCGAAGCCGACGACCGCATGTATGAGCCGAAGAACGACGCCATCCTGCAGCACGCGGCGAATTTTCTTGTGCCGCTGATTCTCATGTTCGGCGTGTACGTTATTCTGAACGGACATATTTCCCCCGGCGGCGGCTTCTCCGGCGGCGCGATTATGGGCGCAGGGCTGATTCTGTACCTGAACGCGTTCGGCTTCAAGCGCACGGAGCGTTTCTTCACTTTCACGACGTTCAAGATTGTGTCCTGCGTCGCGCTGTCGTTCTATGCGCTGAGCAAGGCGTACAGCTTCTTCACCGGCGCGAACCATCTGCCGTCCATCATCACAACGGGTACGCCCGGCATGATTTTCTCCGCAGGGCTGATTCCGTACCTGAACATCGCCGTCGGACTGGTCGTCTGCTGCACGATGTACGCCTTCTATACGCTTTTCAGAAAGGGGGACATGTAAGCCATGAATTTTACGAACTACGAAGAAATGGCCGCCATGATTCTCTTCGGCATCGGCTTCACGACGCTGCTGCTGCACAAGAACATGATTAAGAAAATTATCGGTTTCTCGATGATGGACAGCGCCATTTACCTCTTTCTGGCTGTCAAGGGCTACATTGCGGGGCGGAAAGCGCCGATTGTGGTGGACGGCGTTACGTCCATGGAAGCCTACATCAACCCCATTCCGGCAGGTCTGGTGCTGACGGGCATCGTCGTCTCCGTGTCGGTGACGGCGCTGATGCTCGCGCTGACCGTCCGGCTCTATCGGCAGTATCACACGCTGGATATTGACGAGATTACCGCACTCTGCCGGAAGGAGGAGGAAACCTGATGTCACAGCCGCTCTGGCATTCCATCCCCTATCTGTGCATCCTGCTGCCGCTGGGTTCGGCGGCAGTGACCAGCGTCCTCAAGCCCCGGTGGGCGCGGTATTGGACGATGTTCGCGCTGCTGGTGGTCACGTCGCTCTCTGGCGTGATTTCCGCCATTTTCGCATCCGGCGCGGAGAGCTACACCTACATGATGGGTCACTTCCCCGCGCCGTGGGGCAACGAAATCCGTGCGGGTCAGCTGGAGGCCGTGACTGCCCTGTTCTTCAGCCTGATTATGCTGCTGAGTCTGCTCGGCGGCTTGAAAAAGATTGACGAGCACATTGACCAGAACAAGGTCAGCCTGTACTACGTCGTGCTGCTGCTGCTGACGGCGGCGCTGATGGCGCAGGTGTACACGAACGATATTTTCACCGCCTACGTCTTCCTTGAAATCATGACGCTGGCGGCGTGTGCGCTGATTGCCATCCGCAAGCGCGGGCGCACGCTCGTCGCCGCGACGCGCTACATGATCATGAACCTGATCGGCTCAGGTCTTTTCCTGCTGGGTATCATCCTGCTGTATGACCTGACGGGTCACCTGCTGATGAGCAACATGAAGGAAGCGGTTGCGGCACTGGCGAAGTCCGGGCAGTATCAAGTGCCGCTGACGGTTGTCGTCGCGCTGATTTCCATCGGTCTGTCCATCAAGAGCGCCCTCTTCCCGTTCCACACATGGGTGCCGGATGCCTACGCCTATTCTACCCCGACGTCCGCTGCGGTGCTGTCCTCCTTGGTCAGCAAGGGCTACATCTTCCTGCTGATGAAGATTATGTACCGCGTAATTGGGCTGGACGTTATCGTCTCCACCGGGATTCAGGATGTGCTGTTCGTTTTCGCGCTTGTCGGCATGGTGATGGGCAGCATTTCCGCCATTCGTCAGACCGACATTCGCCGGATGATTGCGTTCTCCTCCGTCGCGCAGATTGGCTATGTCTTCATGGGCATCGGCTTGGGCACGGATGAAGGCATGATGGCGGCAACGTTCCACATCTTCAGCCACGCGGTGTGCAAGAGTATGCTTTTCCTCGCCGCGGGCGGTCTGGCGGACGCTTCCAACAACTCCAAGAAGTTCCGTGATTTGCGCGGTGCGGGATTCCGCAGCCCGATTGCGGGCGTGGCTTTCACCATCGGCGCGCTGAGCATGGTCAGCTTCCCGTTCCTCGGCGGATTCGCATCGAAGCTGAATTTCGCCCTTGCCGCGATGGATGTCGGCGGTGCGCGGACGATGCTGGTGCTGATTACACTGGCAATTTCGACGTGGCTGAACACGCTGTACTTCCTGCGCACAGTGATTACGCTCTACCGCAAGCCTGTGCCGGGGGCGGTGTATTCCGTCGCCCGCGGTCAGCGCGGCTTCTGCTTCAACGCCTCTCTGGTGGCGTTCTCCATCGTCAATGTGGCGCTGGGGCTTTTCGCGCAAACCTTCGTCAGCGCCATCACCGCGGGTTTGGCGACATTTGGGTAAGGGAGGAAACGAATGATGAATCTATGGCTGCTTCTTCCTCTGCTGCTGCCCATGCTGGCGGGGCTGCTTCTGCTGACAAAACCGTTCGCGGAGGGGAAAATCCGCCGCCTGACGGTGCAAATCGGGTTGATTTTGACGCTCGTGTCGCTGCTTCCGGCGTTTCTGACGTCTGGGCGCGACCTGACGCTCTTCACGCTGTCGGACAACGTGGAGATTGCGCTGCATGTGGACGGCATCGGCATGTGCTTCTGTGTGCTGATGGCGTTCGTCTGGGCGGCGGCAGGGTTCTACTCGTTTGACTACATGGCGCACGAGGGGCATGAAAAGCGCTTCTACTGCCTGTATCTGCTGACGCTGGGCGTGCTGATGGGGCTGTGCATGTCCGGGAGTCTGGTCACCTTCTACATGTTCTACGAAGCCATGACCCTGCTGACCATGCCGCTGGTGATGCACTCTGGCAGCAAGGAGGCGGTCGCGGCGGGCATTAAGTACCTGATTTACTCCGTCGTCGGCGCGTCACTGGTGCTGCTGGGCATTTTCGCGATTGCCCCGTACGCGCAGTCGCTGTCCTTCGCGCCCGGCGGCGCGCTGGACATGGCGAAAGTCGCGGGGCACGAGGGCTTTGTGCTGGCGATTGGCGGCGTGATGCTGCTGGGCTTCGGCGCGAAGGCGGGTCTGTATCCGCTGCACGGCTGGCTGCCGACGGCGCACCCGGCCGCGCCTTCCCCGGCGTCGGCGGTGCTGTCCGGCGTCATTACGAAAGCGGGCGTGCTGGGTCTTTTGCGCGTCATTTACTGCTTCCTCGGCGCACAGAACCTGCGCGGAACGTGGGTGCAGACGGTGCTGATGGCGCTCTCGCTCTTGACGGTTTTCATCGGTTCGCTGCTGGCGTACCGGGAGCATCACCTCAAAAAGCGGCTGGCATGGTCTACGGTCAGTCAGGTGAGCTACGTCGTGTTCGGGTTGAGCACGCTGCATCCGCTGGGGCTGCTCGGCGCCATGCTGCACGTCGTGTGCCACTCGTTGGTCAAGGACGTGCTGTTCATGGGCGCTGGCGCAGTCATCTTGAAAACAGGCGAAACGCAGGTGGATGCCCTCCGTGGTATCGGCAAGCGGATGCCGGTCACGATGTGGTGCTTTGCTATCGGCAGCCTTGGGCTGATTGGCATTCCGCCGTGTCTGGGCTTTTTCAGCAAGTGGGAGCTGGCACAGGGCAGCCTTGCCATGACAGGCATAGCTTCATGGCTGAACTGGTTCGGGCCTGTTGTACTGCTGCTCTCCGCCCTGTTGACGGCTGGCTACCTGATGCCGATTGTTCTGCGCGGCTTCTTCCCCGGAAAAGACGTGCAAGTCGGCGAAAAGTGCGAAGCGTCCGCGTCGATGCTCATTCCCATGCTGGTGCTGACAGTGCTGTCAGTGGCGCTGGGCATGTTCCCGTCGCTGCTGACCGACCTTCTTTCCCCCATTTTGACCGCACTGCTGTAAGGAGGAAGCGCATATGCTGTTATTCCTGACCATCGCGCTGCCCATGCTTGGCGGCGCGGCAATGGGACTGATGCGCTTTTCCAGCGCGAAATCCCGCGGAATCTACGTTGAAACCATCGTACTGGCGACAAGCATCCTGACGTGGGTGCTGCTGCTCACCCGCACGGATACCACCTACGTCCTCTGCCACATGAACAGCGAGCTGGCGCTTGCGTTCCGTGTGGACGGCATGAGCTGCATTTTCGCAGGGCTGGTATCCATCCTCTGGCCGCTGGCGTCGCTGTACGGCTTTGAGTACATGCAGCACGAGGAGCGTCCGAACACGTTCTTCAGCTACTATACGATGAGCTACGCCGTCACGCTGGCCGTCGCGTTCTCGGCGAACCTGTTCTCGCTCTACGTCTTTTATGAGTGCCTGACGCTGATTACCCTGCCGCTGGTCATCCACAAGAAGGATACCATGTCCATCCGCGCAGGGCGCAAGTACCTCACCTTCTCCATCTCCGGCGCGGCGCTGGCGTTCATTGCGCTGGTGTTCATCATCTACTACGGCACGACGACGGACTTTGTGCTCGGCGGCGTGCTGGACGCGGAAAAAATCAGCGGGATGGAAGAACTGCTGAAATTCGTGTTCCTGCTGGCGTTCGTCGGTTTCGGCACGAAAGCGGCTGTTTTCCCGATGTACGCATGGCTGCCGGCGGCTTCTGTCGCCCCGACGCCCGTGACAGCGCTGCTGCACGCGGTGGCGGTCGTCAACGCGGGCGCGTACGCCGTCCTGCGCGTGATTTACTACTCCTTCGGCGCATCGTTCCTCTACGGGACGTGGGCGCAGACGGTTGCTTTGCTGCTTAGCTGCTTCACGATTCTCTTCGGTTCGACAATGGCGGTTCGCGAACAGCACTTCAAGCGCCGTCTGGCGTACTCGACCATCTCCAACCTATCCTACATGCTCATGGGCGCGGCGCTGATGACCCCCGACGGCATGACGGGCAGCTTGAGCCATCTGGTGATTCACGGCGTGATCAAGATTACGCTGTTCTACTGCGCGGGCGCGATTCTCATCAAGACCGGCAAGGAGTATGTGCAGGATCTGCGCGGATACAGCAGGATTATGCCTGCGACGTGCGGCATTTTCCTGCTGGGCAGCATCGCGCTGGTCGGCACGCCGCCGCTGGCAGGCTTCGTCAGCAAGTGGAATCTGCTGACCGCCGCATCCGCCACGGAGCTGCCAATGGGAACAGTCGCGATTGTCTGCCTCATCATCTCCGCCATTCTGACGGCAATCTACCTCTTCACCGCCGCGCTGCCGATGTACTTCCGCCCGCTCAACGCTGATCAGGCGCAATTGGCGGGGCAGAAGCTCGATCCCAGCTGGATGATGCTCGTGCCAATGGGGATTTTGTGCGCGCTGATGATAGGTCTGGGGCTGTGGTCGCAGCCGCTGGTGACATTCCTGCGGAATATTTCCGCCGGTGTGATTTTCTAAGGACAGGAGGAAAGAAAGATGACATCGTGGATTCTGATTTTGCTGACCTTCCTGCCCTTCCTCGCCGCCATCATCGCCTATATGCTTGGCCGCCGGGATGAACGCGCCATGAACGGATTCGTGAGCATCACGGGCATTGTGATTTTCGCGCTGAGCGTAGTGCTGCTGTTCCTGCCGGAGGGCGAAGTCGCCCTGCCCGGCTTCTGCGGGCTGGGGCTGTACCTGCGTGCGGACGGCTTCCGCGGGCTGTACAGCTGCGTCGCCGCCTTCATGTGGATGATGACGGGGCTGTTTGCGCCGGAATACTTCCAGCATCACGGCAACAAAGCGCGATACAGCTTCTTCACGCTGATGACGCTCGGCGCGACGCTGGGCGTGTTCCTCTCGGACAACCTCGGCACGACGTTCCTGTTCTTTGAAATCATGTCCTTCGCCAGCTATGCGTGGGTCGCACAGGAGGAAACGCCGGGCGCGCTCCGGGCGGCAGCGACGTACCTTGCGGTGGCGGTCATCGGCGGTCTGACGACGCTGATGGGCTTGTTCCTCTTGCAGCATCAGCTGGGGACACTCGACTTTGCGTCCCTGCGCGCCGCCATGGGGCAGCAGGACGTGACCGTCGCGGTGTGGCTGACGCTGGTCGGCTTTGGCGCGAAGGCTGGTCTGTTCCCGCTGCATATCTGGCTGCCGAAAGCGCACCCGGTTGCGCCTGCACCCGCGTCGGCGCTTTTGTCGGGCATCCTGACCAAATCCGGCGTATTCGGGCTGATTGTGCTGTGTGCGAACCTGATGCAGGGCAATGCCGCGTTCGGCAATGCGCTGATGATTTTCGCCGCGATTACGATGTTCCTCGGCGCACTGCTGGCGCTGTTCTCCACCGACCTCAAGCGGACGCTCGCCTGCTCGTCGATGAGCCAAATCGGCTTCATCACGCTGGGGCTGTCGGTGATGGTGCTGCTGGGCGACGAAGGCACGCTGGCGGCGTATGGCAGCGTGATGCACATGCTGAACCACTCGCTCATCAAGCTGACGCTGTTCATCGCGGCGGGCGTGGTGTACATGAACCTGCACGCACTGAATCTTGATGATATCCGCGGCTTCGGGCGCAAAAAGCCGCTGCTGCACATTGCGTTCCTGCTGGGGGCGCTGAGCATTGCGTGCATCCCGCCGCTGGGCAGCGGATACAACAGCAAGAGTCTGCTGCACGAAGGGCTGCTGGAGCTGATTGGCGAAATGCAGGCGGCAGGCAGCGCGTGGATGGGCTACAAGGCGATTGAGGTGCTCTTCCTCATCAGCGGCGGATTGACCGTCGCGTACATGGCGAAGCTGTACATCTGCATTTTCTGGCAGAAGCACCCGACCCGTCAGGCGGAATTCGACGGCATGACGCACTACATGAACGGCACAACCGCGTTTGCGCTGCTGGGCAGTGCGGCAGCGCTCCCCTTCCTGGGCGCACTGCCGGGGCTGCTGCTCACGCCGTTCGGGGCAAAAAGCGCGTCGTTCTTCGGCGTACCCGCGCTGAAGGAAGCGATTGCGTACTTCTCGGCGGAGAACCTGCAGGGCGCGGCGATTTCCATCATCATCGGCGCGGCGGTGTATCTGCTGATCGTCCTGCCGCTGCTGACGCGCAAGGACGAAAGCGGCGTGCGCCTGTACGTCAATCGCTGGAACGAGAAGCTCGACTTAGAGAACGCCGTCTACCGTCCGCTGCTGCTGACGCTGCTGCCGCAGGTGCTGACACTGGTGTTCCGCTTCATTGCGGAGCTGCCGGAAAACATCGTGATGGCAAGCCGTGCGACCATCTTCCGGATGCGCAAGACGCGCAAGCCCGTGCCAGTCGGCAACCGCTTCACCTACACGCTGGGGCGCGCGCTGAACGCACTGGCGCGGCTGCTTAACCGCACGATTCTGCACCGCCACCCGATGCGCACGGACTTCGAGTATGTGCTGGACGCTTCCTTCCGTGAAGTTTCCAGTGGCATCCGCAGCATGAGCGTGAGTATTTCCTTCGGGCTGCTGCTGCTGTGCATTGGGCTGTATGTAACCTGTTTGTATCTGCTGCAATAATCGGCATAATGATTTGCGGAGGCATTTCCGGGCTGCGAACCCTTGTGCAGCCCGGTTTTTGCTGCTAAAACAATCGGTTTTCGCTGTTTTCGATACTTTTCGTCAGCGTTCTTTGGCGGATTTGGGCGTTTTTAGACAAATTGTCGTGGAAGCTGGCGGGAAGCATATTTGTCATTTTCCCATTTCTGTGGTATGATACACAACGGCAATGCAAACAATGATTTTGCATCGCAATGTTTGATTCCGGAGCAGGGCATTCAACGGCATTCCACGAAAGCCCCTTTGCAAATAAAAAGGAGGATTCCCATGCCTACGACATCTTTTGACAAGGATTCCATCAAGGCATCCATTATCGGCAAGCTGCAGCGCTATAACGGCCGCACCATCGAGGAAGCATCGAATGGGCAGATTTATCGCGCACTTGCTTCCACCGTCCGCGACCAGATCATGCAGAAATGGATGATTTCCCGCGAAGAACGCAAGACGAACAACAACAAGCGTCTGTTTTACCTCTCTGTGGAATTTCTGATGGGCCGCAGCCTATACACCAACATCCTGAACCTCGTCTCGCTCGATGCCTACAAGCAGGCACTGGACGAACTGCACATCGACGTGGACAAGGTGCTTCAGGAAGAGCCTGAACCCGCGCTGGGCAACGGCGGTCTGGGCCGTCTGGCAGCGTGCTTCATGGACTCGCTGGCGTCCCTTGACCTGCCCGCGATGGGCTGCTCCATCCGCTATGAATACGGTCTGTTCCGCCAGAAGATTGTGGACGGTCAGCAGGTCGAGCTGCCGGACTACTGGCTGGGCAACGGCAACGTGTGGGAAATGCCCGTAATGGAGGACGCCTGCGAGGTGCACTTCAACGGTCACGTTGAAATGGGCAACGAGAACGGCCGCACGGTGTTCCGTCACGTCGGCTACAACACGGTTGAGGCTGTCCCCTACGACATGCCGCTGGTGGGCTATGACACCTCCACCGTCAACAGTCTGCGCCTGTGGAGCGCCCGCGCCCCGAAGCGCATTGACCTGAGCGACTTCAACCACGGCCACTATGTGCAGGCGTCGGAGGAAAAGGAACTGGCGGAAGCTATCTCCAACATCCTCTACCCCGAAGACAACCACTACGAAGGCAAGCTGCTCCGCTTGAAGCAGCAGTATTTCTTCACCTCCGCCACCCTCCAGTACATCCTCAAGGACTTCAAGAAGCTCAACGGCACGAACTGGAGCAAGCTGCCGGAGAAGGTCGTCATCCACATCAACGACACGCATCCGGGTCTGGCGATTCCGGAACTGATGCGCCTGCTGATGGACGAAGAAGGCTTGGGCTGGGACGAAGCGCAGCAGATTGTCAGCCGCACGATGGCGTACACCAACCACACCATCATGGCAGAAGCGCTCGAAAAGTGGCCGGAAGACATGGTGAAGAGCCTGCTGCCGCGCATCTATCAGATTCTGGTGGAAATGAACAAGCGTCTCTGCGCGCGCCTGTGGAACTTCTTTCCCGGCGAAGCGGAGCGCGTGGGCCGCATGGCGATTATTGCCTACGGTTACATCCACATGGCGAACCTGTGCGTTGCCATGACGTTCTCCACCAACGGCGTGAGCAAGCTGCACGGCGATATCCTCAAGCAGGAGACGTTCCACGACTTCTACCTCGTTATGCCGGAGAAGTTCAGCGCAATTACCAACGGCATCACGCATCGCCGCTGGCTGATGGCGTGCAACCCGGAACTGACCAAGCTTATCTGCGACACCATCGGCACGGACTGGGTGAAAGATCCGGAATTGCTGCATGACCTTGCGCCCTATGCTGACGACGCGGCGTTCCGCGAGCAGTTTGAGAAGATTAAGCACAGCAACAAGGTTCGCCTGTCGAATTTCCTGAAAGAACATCAGGGCGCAATCGTTGACCCGGATTTCATCTTCGACGCGCAGTCCAAGCGTCTGCACGAATACAAGCGCCAGATGCTCAACGCTTTGCACATCCTTGTGCTGTACAACCGCATCGTCAATGACCCGAACTTCACCATGCGGCCGCGTGTGTTCATCTTCGGCTCGAAGGCAGCGCCGGGCTACAACCGCGCCAAGCTGATTATCCGCTTCATCAACGGTCTGTCCGCGCTGATTGCCAAGCACCCGCGCGCCAGCAAGATGCTGCAGGTCGTCTTCCTCGAAAACTACGACGTGTCCAGCGCGCAGCTGCTGATTCCGGCAACCGAAATCTCCGAGCAGATTTCCACCGCGTCCAAGGAAGCCAGCGGCACGGGCAACATGAAGTACATGATGAACGGCGCCATCACGATCGGCACGATGGACGGCGCAAACGTCGAGATTTCCGAGCAGGTCGGCATGGATAACATCTACATCTTCGGTATGCGTTCCGACACGGTGCTGGATATGTACCGTGAGCGCAACTACAACCCGATGACCATCTTTGAGACGAATCAGGAACTGCGTCTGGCGTTGACCCAGATGATCGACGGCACCGTGCTGCCGGACGCGCCGAGCGCCCTGCAGGATTTGTATCACAGCCTGCTGATTGGCGACTGGGGCAACATGGCCGATCCGTTCTTCGTCCTGAAAGACTTCGGCTCGTACTCGATGGCGCAGCGCCGCATCGACGCGGATTATGCCGACCGCGACAAGTGGAACCGCATGGCGGTCATCAATACCGCAATGTCCGGTGTTTTCTGCTCCGACCGCACAATTCGCGAGTACAACGACACCATTTGGCATCTTGACCCGCTCAAGCGCAAGGTATAAACTGCATATTTTTGAGAGCACTGCGGAAAAATATCCATCCGCAGTGCTCCCGGTTCAAAAGTCCGGAGCATTTCGGGCTTTTTTGCCGTGTTTCCGCAATTATTGATGATTGGATGGATGGATATCATGCTGCTGCACGATTCCCACAACGAATTTTATCGCACACCGTCCGGCCCTGCTCCGGCTGGCAGCAATGTTCTGATTCGCCTGCACTGCGACGAAGCGACGAGCGTCGTCCTGCGCACTTGGATGACGGAAGAACTTTGCTACACCATGCTGCCGACCGCTGAGCATGTCTGGGAAGTTGCCATTCCGCTGCCGACCACGCCGGGGCTTTTCTGGTATTACTTCCTGATTTACCGCAAGGACGGCCGCACCATCCGCTATGGCAACCAGCCGGACAAACTTGGCGGCGTCGGTGTCGCGTATGACCACGGCGAGCCAGAATCCTTCCAGATTACGCTCTACGACCCGGCTTACAAGACGCCGGAAGCCTTCCACGGGGCGAATATCTACCAGATTTTCCCTGACCGCTTCCGCCATGCGCCAACAAAAGCTGTTGATGACCGCAAAGACCGCTATGTCCACAAAAACTGGGACGAAGAGCTGTTGGGCGTGGGCGACCTGCGCGGCGGCAAGTATCAGGAACTGGATTTCTACGGCGGCACGCTGACCGGCATTCAGGAGAAGCTGCCCTACCTGAAGGACATGGGCATCGACATTATCTACCTGAACCCGATTTTCCGCGCACGGCGGACAAAAAGCAGCTCTACAGATCGGAAGAGCACACGTCTGA
>OBKK01000503.1_pt1 | contig 11678 bp, 10 predicted proteins | sample 1503221 | NCBI WGS metagenome assembly OBKK01 (sample SAMN02044683, study PRJEB22538) | human gut metagenome | reverse complement strand
TTAGAACCGGAACGCATCCGGCATAATGCCGACAAAATTCTTGAGATTCTGCGCACGCAGCATGTAAACGAACAGACCGGCGAGGTGCTGCCGGTGCCGTGCAGTATCGGCATTGTCATGTCCCAGGGCGATACGCTTGACTATACACAGCTAATCCGCAAGGCAGATCTGGCAATGTATCAGGCAAAAGAGAACGGCAAGAATACATTTGTCCTGAACGTGGACTGACAGGCAGGCTTTCCAGTGTACTGTATCAATGATTCAGTACACTAGCTCTGCTGCCCTGCGATCTTTGCCGCCAGCTCTTCTAAATACTCCCACCTGTCCATCTTTTCTTCTAACATTTTCTCTGCGTTTTCTTTCTCCTCAACCAGCTCCCGCAGCTTTGCTGCATTGGTGGCATTCGCTGCCATCTCGTTATCTAAATCTTCCAACTTTAGTTCGAGCGCTGCAATATCATCCTCGATCGTCTCGTATTCTTTCTGCTCTTTATAGCTGAATTTCAGTTTCTTTTTTTGCTTCCAGGTTGCAGTCGAATCATTTTTTTCGATCACACTTTCTTCGGATTTCTGGTTTTGTGAATTACCCGATATATCGGCACCAGCAGACCGCGCCGCAATGTTTCCACCCGGTGTCCTGCCCTCTGCCGCAAGTCGGTTTACATAATCTGTATAGCCGCCTTCATATTGTTTCAGTTTTCCGTCTCCCTCAAAGGCAAAGATACGCTTCATTGTTCTATCAAGGAAATAGCGGTCATGCGATACCGTGACAACAATGCCATCGTAACGATCCAGATAGTCCTCTAAAATTGTCAGCGTAGCTATATCAAGATTGTTTGTAGGCTCATCCAGCAGAATAAAGTTCGGGGATGTCGCCAGTACCCGAAGCAGATTTAATCTTTTCTTTTCCCCGCCGGACAGTTTTCCAATCGGACTGTACTGTTTTTCCGGCGGAAATAAGAAACGCTCCAATAAAACAGACGCAGATATGACTCCGTCCACAGTCTGAATATATTCTGCTGTATCCTTTACATAATCAATCACTCTCTGATTTGGGTCCATATATGACAGATCAATTTCATTTTCATCCTCATTTTTTTCTGAGGCTATTTCCTGCGCATAATATCCCATTTTCACAGTCTGTCCGATGATAACCTGCCCGGAATCCTGTGGAATAATGCCTGCAATAATTTTCATTAAAGTAGACTTTCCACAGCCGTTTGGTCCGATAAATCCAACCCTGTCTCCCTTCAAAAAGATATAAGAAAAATCATCGATCAGTTTTCTGTCTCCATAAGCCTTACAGATATTTTCCAGCTCCACGGTCGTTTTTCCCATTCTTGTAGAAATAGAACTTAATTCCATCTGTGAATCCTGCGCCGGATTTTCACGATCTCTCAGCTCTTCATAACGCTGGATGCGTGCTTTCTGTTTCGTAGAACGTGCCCTTGCTCCCCTTTGTATCCATTCCAGTTCCACACGCAGGATCGACTGACGTTTTCGTTCACTGGCTGTTTCCATTTCCTGACGCTGGGTTTTTAGTTCCAGATACCCGGAGTAATTCGCCTGATAACTGTAAATTTTTCCTTTATCAATCTCCACGATCCGGTTACACACACTGTCTAAGAAATACCTGTCATGTGTTACCATGATAAGCGCACCTCTCCATTTTTTCAGATAATCCTCCAGCCAGTCTGCCATATCATTATCTAAATGGTTCGTAGGCTCATCTAACAAAAGAATATCTGCCGGGGAAAGAAGTACCGATATCAATGCCAGACGCTTTCTTTGTCCACCGGATAATTGTCCCGCAGGCTGCATGAAATCTTTAATTCCAAGCCGGGTCATCATTGCCTTGGCATCACTTTCAACAGACCAGCGGTTTTCATCTGTTACATTTCCTTCCAGCACACATTCCAGACTGCTTTTTTCCGGTTCGAATTCCGGATGCTGCGGCAGATAACGCATTACCACATGGTTAGCCGTCGTAACGGTTCCTTCGTCTGTCTCCTCTTCCCCCATGATCATCCGCAGAAGTGTTGTCTTTCCGGTTCCATTGACGCCAATGATACCGACTTTCTCCCCATCCTGCAGCGAAAATGACGCGCCATCAAATAACTTTCTTTCGGTATAGACCTTTGTCAGATTCTCTATATTAATCAGATTCATGTATTTCCTCTTTCACTTTATTCTATGGCTCATGATACATCAAATAAATTTAGTACAGCTTCAATCCACTGCGTACCGGTTCACTTGTCAGATCCACACCCAGTTTTTTGAAGATTTTAATATCCACCTCGGAAAGCATAACCGACGTATGCACCTGACAGCCACGGAGTGCAGGGATCTGCTCAATGGCGCATTTTGCATTTTCATTGGAAACCGCCGCGAGAGATAACGCAATCAAAACCTCGTCTGTGTGAAGTCTTGGATTCTTTCCTCCTAAGAAACGTACTTTTAAATCCTGGATTGGCTCAATTGCCTCCGGGCGGATCAGCTTTTCGTCATGTTCAATTCCAGCTAAATATTTTAAAGCATTTAAAAGCAATGCCGCTGATGCTCCAAGGAAATCAGACGTTTTTGATGTAATAATTGTTCCATCAGAAAGTTCGATTGCTGCGGTCGGAACACCTGATTCCTCCGCACGTTTCTTTGCGGCAACGGTAACTTTTCTGTCGTCTGTTGTAATCTTCGCCTGTTTCATTAGAAGCTCGATCTTGTAAACTTCATTTTCGGTCGCTTCTTCTTTTACCAGCTTATTCACTGCAGTATAATAACGTCTGATAATTTCCATTTTAGATGCCACGCAGCAGGCTTCATCATCGATGATGCAGTTTCCTGCCATATTTACACCCATATCAGTCGGCGATTTGTAATAGGTATTTTCACCGTATATTCCCTCAAAAATTGCATTTAAAACAGGAAATATTTCTATATCACGGTTGTAGTTCACCGTGGTCTTTCCATATGCTTCCAGATGGAACGGGTCAATCATATTCACATCATTTAAGTCTGCTGTTGCAGCCTCATATGCAAGGTTGACCGGGTGCTTCAACGGAAGATTCCAGATTGGGAATGTCTCGAACTTCGCATAGCCGGCTTTGGTTCCGCGAATGTTTTCATGATAAAGCTGTGAAAGACAGGTTGCCATTTTTCCGCTTCCAGGCCCCGGCGCAGTAATAACCACAAGCGGTCTTGTCGTCTCAATATAATCATTTTTTCCAAAACCATTCTCGCTGACGATCAGTGGAATATTCGACGGATACCCCTCGATCCTATAATGCTGATATACTTTGATTCCACGTTTTTCGAGTTTTTCCCGAAACTGCACTGCACCATTTTGTCCGGCAAACTGTGTGATGACCACACTTCCAACATAGAGTCCTTTTTTCTCAAACTCTCCGATCAGACGGACAACGTCCACATCATAAGTAATGCCAAGGTCTCCACGCACCTTGTTTTTCTCAATATCTGCAGCACTGATCACAATTACGATTTCTGCAACATCTGAAAGCTGCATCAGCATCTGGAGCTTACTGTCCGGTGCAAATCCCGGCAATACTCTCGACGCATGGTAATCATCAAATAATTTTCCACCAAATTCCAGATAAAGCTTATCACCGAACTGACTGATGCGTTCTTTGATATGCTCCGACTGAATTTTTAAATATTTGTCATTATCAAATCCTATTCTCATCTTAATCCCCATTCTTGCGTGTGAAAAATCTTATTTTTCACACGCACTATCCTCTTATGTTTTATTTCTCTCTCAGACACGGAATATATTATACTATATAATCCAGTCAAAATACACGTTTTCTTTTTCCTTTGTTCATTATAAAAAGCTGCCTAATGATATTATCACTATCATTGGCAGCTTTTCTCCTACACATTCATTTTCACTTTATACCTGTCTCTCTTATTTGACCACAACTTTTATTTTTTGTGCACATCCGTTTGATGCATATACATATATAGAACAGGATCCTTTTCCTTTCGCGGTGATCTTACCATTTTTAGATACCACTGCCACTTTACTGTCTGATGTAGCATATCGGAATTCCGATGTATGCTTAATGATCGGACGTTTCTTATCCTTCTTGACAATCGAAGCTTTTACGACAGCTTTTTTCCCTTTTGCCAATACATAAGAAGTCTTTTTCAGTTTAATGCTTTTTGCATCTGTTACTGATTTATTCTTCTTTCCTGCTGCATGTATCGTGATCGATTTCGCAACTGTTACTTTTTTGCCATCAACCATCTTATATGCAAGAACATGACATTTTATATTTTTTTTCTGATTGATTCCTTTCTTTTTCAATTTGCTGATCTCAACAGATAAACTATCCGCTGCCTTTACGGACTTTACAACCTTTTCCTTATCTTTTCCGCAGTATGCCATATAAACATCATAACCATCTGCATCTTTAACTTTTCCCCAAGTTACCTTGACCGTCTTTCCTGCTTTCACATTAAATTTCGAATTTAATGCTGCGTCTTTTGCCTCTGTCCTTTTTACTTTTACCGGTTCACTTTCCGTATTCTTTTTATCTGCTGCCTCAGCTTCTCTTTTTCTTGTTTCACTTACATATTTGCAGACACTACAGGTATATCTTTCCACACCTGCTGTTCCATAAACATGAGCTGCTTCATCCTTTTTTTCTGTGGTGTGTTCACACGTGGCAGCATGCCAATGGGAAGTATCATTGCTGCTCCACTCATCCCTAAATGTGTGCCTGTGTTCTACCCATTTTGCATAAAGAGTCGTGTCGGCAGTAAGTGCCTGTCCCGGCCGCGCAATCGTCGTAAAATCTGCATCTGTATACCAGCCGACAAAATCATATCCATCTTTCGTCGCAGCTGGCAGCGGATCTGGCAGGTTCGTCTGATTTCCCTCTGCTATCTGACTGCCACCGTTTGTATTATAGGTAATCTTGTATTTAATGTTAGCATTTTCTACGATCGTATATGGCGTATTTTTTAACAATGGGCCGGAGCTGTCAAGATTAAAATACCAGTTAAACTCGCTATACCCCACCTTATCCGGATGATCCTTATGGGCTTCCGTAGCCACCACCTCAGAGCGTTTCATATCTCCAGTACCGTAATCCGTGCCCGTCGTAATCCATATCATATTGCACTTTTTACAAACCACAATCTGTCTGTCTACCGTTAACTGAACCCCCCTGTAAACCACATCTCCAGCTTTCAATTCGGCAGGATCAATCGTTCCCGTTGTATATTGTGCTGCATGTACCTGTGTCGTTCCCATTGCAGCAAGCATCAAAAATGCCATCATCATTGATACAACTACATTTATGTACCTGCTTCTGTGTAACTTATTCATCCTTTGCATCTCCTTTTCTGCTAATTTTCTACCAGATAATCCCGTTTTTCAAATCCGAGCATATGTGCAAGTACACTGGTTGGGAAAATGTGAAGCTCTCTGTTTAATTTTGTCACCGAATCATTATAAATCAGCCGGCTGGTCTGCACCATTTTTTCATAACACTCTACCGCGTCCATACATTTGATGTATTCATTTTCATCAGTCGAACCCGGATATTCTTCTAAAACCGTCTGTGTCCGGAAAAGCACCTCGTTTATCACACCTTCCTGGCGCAAAACCTCCTCCGGTGTGGAAGTTTCCATAATGATACACCGTTTTTCATTTACTTCATCTGTAAGTGTCTGTGCCTCGTATCCTGCATATTTTTTTGTAAAATCAAGCAGGGAAAGTAACGCATCAAACCGTGACGAAAGCTACACTCCGATCTGATTCATGGAATGATTGATATTTTCATCCATGATCGCTAATTTTTTCCGTACAGAAACAATCCATATGGCAAGCAAAATCACAAGCAAACAAACAATTACAGAGATTTCCATTCAAATACTCCTTTACTGTACAAAATATACTGCATTGTATCCGGAAGTATCGGACAATGCTACCATTGTCAGTCCGTCAAAATCTGCAAACACGCAGGCATATACCAGATCTGTGCCGTTATTGTCAAATGTTAAACGCACACCTTCATCCTCATAATGATATTCACAGACACCGTCTAACGTTCCACCTCCCTGTACCATCTGTACAGTGGAACCATCATCGCTAAACACGATCTCCAATTTTCCGCCATACTGCTCTAATGCAGCATCATAATCGTCCTGTGTCATTTGCACACCGCCAATGTTACCCCCACAGAAACTCCAGGTTGTTCCTGCTAAGTCCGGCATCTCTAAAATCGGCACATCAAGCAGGCAGAATAAGTCTTCGGTAGAATCTGTTTCCACATCTTCGCTTTGTGCATCTGCTGCCTCTGTGTCCACAACAATATCTGCTGCATCGGTCTCTGCCACATCGGTCTCCACATCAGTGCCAGTATCTGCCACATCTACATCTGCCTCTGCGTTTGTCACTGTGCCATCAGCAGTCTCCTCGGTATTCCCGCAGGCGGTAAAAGAGAATGCCAGCATTGAACTCAACATAATTGCTAAAATTTTTCTTTTCATAATTTTTCTCTCCTTTGTCATTTGTTTTTCATTTCTCTCTGTTGACATTAATGTACCGTATTTTGTGCTGCAGTGGATTAACTTGTTCTGAATCGACTATAATGTGCACTCAATCGACATTTTTTATTTTTCATATGTAGTTTTGTTGTCTCTTTTAAAGTGCAGCATAAAGCTGCACCTTATAAAGAAACGCGTAAAATAAATTTATTATCTTCTACCAGAAAGCTGTACATACCACCATACCGGTCAACAATTGCACAAATACTGCGTACGCCGATTCCATGCCCCGGCCGGTCGGTAACCGGAACACCGTTTTCAAATGCTACTTCTTTTCTGCATGGATTCGTGACCTGAAAAAAGAACCTCCCGTTCTTCTCATACGCTAAAATATCTATCGTTCCCTTCTGCTCCTGTGCTGTACACGCATGGAGTGCATTTTCTAACGCATTTGATAAAAGCACACACAAATCTGTCTCCGAAACCGGAAGAATATATGGTACCACCGCTTTTATGTTCATTGTGGCACCAGCACTTTCCGCCCTTCCTGCAAAAGAGGAAAAAATAAGATTGACCGTCTCATTCTCACAGTAATTTTTTACCCTGCCTGCCTCAATCTGCGCACATACTTCATGAATGTAGCCTTCTGCCTGTTCAATTTTTCCATTCTCGATACATGATAACAGATGCTGCATATGATGTCTTAAATCATGCCGGTAGGTACTGGCATCTTTCTGCGATTCCCTCAAAGCCTCAATCTCGCGGACCGCCTGGGAAATCTGGAGATTCAGACAGCTCTGCATCTGCTCAAGTTCATTTTTCTTCCGCTCCTCCTCCGAAGTACGAAGCACAAACACCAGATAAGCAATACAGCAGACGAACGGCATAAATTCCACTGCCGCCGGTATACCTTCTGAAAGTAAATCCGTATAAACTCTCGTCAGGTAATCAAAGCCGTAGCCCAATGCCGGAATCAACCCGAACTGAAGCTGTATTGACACGGGATAATTTGATATTGCCCGCACCGAGGGTGCCACAAAGCGCAGTAAAAGAAATAATAACGGCAGCGTAGCAATCAGTTCCGTCACATTTTGCACCGTTTCACTGTTCACAAACACAGCCATTATAAAAAGTGCCACCCACCTGCGAAGCTGACAGCAGAGATAAGCGGTCAGCACGGAAATCACTGTCCACAGACGTTTTTTCGTTAAAATGTAAAGGGCAATACACATCGGGACATGTGTGATCACAGGATAAAGATAACGGATCGTCGCTGCCCCGGCCAACAGATACATCACGCCCTGTATGGCAAGCAGCACAAAAATACTTCCAACAAGAAATTCCCGTTTTTCTTTCGTCCAGTGAATATCACAAAAAGCCCCGGACAAAACCATGCCGAATATCCCGACTGCTGCACCATTTGTTACATAAAGAAGATTCATGATAAAAATACCTGCTTTCTGTTAAACGCATACTCGAGATATTTATTCTTTATCTCCGAGCATTTCCCATGCGGGATTGGTATTTCTGCAAGACTTATCAGTTTAATTGCACGGTAAGAAATATTCTGTATATAATCCATATTTACCAGAAATGACCGATGTGGCCGTAAAAAATTGCCATAAGGCTTTAACTGCAAAAATAAATCGTCTAAACTGCCGACACTCTCAAATACTTTTCCATTTCCGAGATGAAAAAAGAGCGTCCGTCCTATCACTTCACAATATTCTAACTTTTCAAGGTCAATTCTTGTAATTCCTTCTTTGCTCCGCAGAATCAGACTGTTTTCCTGTGTCTTTGTGCACTCTGCAAGCACGGAATCCATCAGCCGGAAAAAACTTTCCTCCCAGACTGGCTTTAACTGATAAAAATATGCCCCGACCGTATAAGACTGTACTGCAAACTCCGGAGAGGATGTAAGAAAAATAATTTTCATATTATTATCATACTGTCTGATTTCTTTTGCAGTCTCAATTCCGTTTTCCCCCGGCATTAAAATGTCCAAAAATAAAATATCGAAAGAAAACCCTTTCTCAATCGCGGCCAGTAACTCTAAGGGACTCTGAAATACCGTACAGGTAAGGTCTTCGTCTCTTTCTGTTTTATATTTATCCAATAAGATACCAAGTTCTTTTAATATCTCTAAATCATCATCACAAAATGCTATTTTCAGCATAAACTTTCCATCAACTCTTTCCGTAATCCTCTTTGGCAGAATGCATTCTTCTGATATAGCGCAGACACTCCGTCTCCGGCATCGGTTTCCCGTAATAATATCCCTGGATCATATCCACACCAAGTGCCTCTAAGGCATCACTCTGTTCTTTCTTTTCCACGCCCTCCATGATCAGCGGAAGACCAAGTTTTTGTATCGTCTTTATCTCATTTTCAATCACGATTTTTGCGGTTGGATTTTCAAAATAGGACCAGGTCATGTCTTTATCAATCTTGATTTCCCGAAATGGAAAACGGATCAGATAAGAACAGTTTGAATTGCCGTTTCCATAGTCGTCCATTGCAAACCCCATGCCGATTTTGCCAAACTCCTGCATGTGCCATAACATCAGCTTTGGCGCTTCAATCGCTGTCCGCTCTGTCAGCTCCAGTGTGATCATATGTGTCGGCACATGATAACGCTCTAACACTGGCAGTATGCTTTCTTTCAGATTCCGGTTCAGGCACTGCGCTGCAGCAATATTTACATGAATCGTCCGTATCCCAAGCGATGGATTTGGAAGTACATGTTTTGCCAGAAAACGGCAGCACTCTTCAAGTACGATCTCACTGATCTGTGTGATCGTTCCGTTTTGCTCCGCCAACGGAATAAACTCATCCGGTGAAATGGATCCAAGTTTTTCATCCTTCAGACGCACCAGCGCCTCTAATGATACAACACATTTTTCTTTTAGGGAATAGATCGGCTGATAATATACTTCAAATCTGTTTTCCGTAATTGCACGATCCACCGCCTGCTCTACCTTATTTCTTCGGTAATAGTCTTTTTTTACGGCTTCATCCACCTCAAAAAAGATCTGTTTCCCTGAATTTTGTGCCGCTTCCAGCAAATATCCATACAGTGCCCTGTACTCTGCCAGAGAACAAAAATCTCTTGGATAATGCAGGGTGATCATGATCTCATTTAAAGAAATCGAATTGCCAGACACATGAAAATCCTGTTCAAATCTTTTTTTGATCTGCCCCTTTATGTGTTCTTCTTTTCCCTCATCCAGCAGAATTGTAAATGTATCCTCCGCATTGCGAAACACACAGAACTTTCCACACAGTGCGGTAAGATAATGTCCCACTTCGGCAAACAGCCGCCTGCTGTTTTCATATCCTAAAAGCATTTCGATATGATGCATCTGTCTGATATGTACCACAAAAAATACTTTTTTGCCGGATTGCTCCGTTACATTTTTCATCTGGATCAGAAATGCCTGCTCATCACTGGTTCCGGTTTCACTGTCAATATAAGCAGACGGATTCTGCATTGCCATATAGATCATCAGAATAAACAGCATATTTGCCGCACTGGTAAGCAGCATTTCTTTTCTCTCATACTGAAGCACCACCATAAGAACTGCCACAATACTGTATAAGATAACGATTACCTTGATCCGCGTCTCAATACGCGCTCTCCCCAAAAATATAAGAAGCAGGTTCATAAAAAAATAGTATCCAATATACACATAGCCAAACCATGCAAAATTTCCCTGATAATAGCTGCCATCTTTAAAATAAAAGAAAAAGCCCATCCACGGCGTCGCTAAAAGCATGATCTCGAAAAAGAAAAACGGGACTTTTCCCATGTATTTTATCATTCGACCTGCTACTCCGGAAAAGCTGCATACCTCTTCCATATAGCGGAACATCAGATAAGAAGCCGCTCCCTCTAACGCAAAAAAAGCAAACGTAAACAATTCGTTCCAGATTAATGGAACGATTGCTGCATTTGCCAGTCCAATACATGATAAAATATTTGCGATACACTCGCCAAGACACACCCCAAGCAGTCTGCCAAATACTTTTGACTTAACCGTTGGAAACTGTCTGATCAACAGGAAATGACCGCTGATAACCGCAAAAATGACGAGCGACATAATCTCGAAGTCATAATTATACTGCACCCGTCTGCTCCTCCTGTGCTTCTTTCGCCTGTATAATTGCTTCATTTAGCTGGAGCATCTTTGCATCCAGCATAGAAACAATATCGGAACATTCTCTTAGATCCCTGCTGATATAGCCGGGTGCATTTCCCTCAAATTTGTAATAGATCTTATGCTCTAAGCTTGCCCAGAAATCCATCGCCATCGTCCGGATCTGTATCTCCACCTTGGTATCGATCACGCGGTCCGATAAAAATATCGGAACAGTCACAAGCATATGATAACTTTTATAACCGCTCTCCTTTGGATTTTTAATATAATCCTTGATGGAAATAACGGTCAGATCATTCTGTTTTCCAATCATCTCTGCAAGCTTATAAATATCAGAAGTAAAAGAGCAGACAATACGGATACCTGCAATGTCATTGACATAATTGACCATGTTATCGATCGATGACTCATATCCGTAACGCTTTAACTTTTTCACAATACTCTCAGGCGTCTTGATCCTTGACTTGATATATTCTATTGGGTTGTACTGATGTACCTGCTGAAACTCATCGTTTAAGATTTCAACTTTTGTGCGTACTTCCTTCAATGCGGAATTATATAAAAAAATAATCGTATTCCAACTGTCAACGCCCTCACTTAAGGTGAATGGCTTTTCCATAAAAATCCTCCTTGTTTTGCGGAGTAAAATGCAATTTCATGCATATTATTCCTGTAATGACTACTGTTTACAGTATACCATACTTTCCTCATTATGGTGGATTTATTTCTAAACTTTTATGGATTTATAAGTCCAGCCTCATATCGCCTTCTTTGATCCAGCCGATCTTACGGAATAACACACTAAAAAGCCATGATAAAACGCCCGGCAGAATAAAACTGATCAAAACAAGTCCGATCCAGTCCATCGGTGTTACGGCAGCCTTGCTTCCCACCTCAATATCTGCGATCCATCCGGTATAAACACCGATCTGTCCGACTAATCCACAGGTTCCCATGCCGGATGAAACTGCTGCCCCGTTCATCTGGAGTTTAAAGATACAGGTTGACACAG
>OBKK01000479.1_pt1 | contig 12299 bp, 5 predicted proteins | sample 1503221 | NCBI WGS metagenome assembly OBKK01 (sample SAMN02044683, study PRJEB22538) | human gut metagenome | reverse complement strand
GTCGGCACGGTTCTCAATGCTGTCCCGGATCACATCCATGTGACCGGTCTCCAGCTTTTCAAAGTAGCGGTACACATCCGCCAGCGGCAAAGAAGATTCCAAAAGTGCCTGGGCCTGGGCGTCGGTCAGCTCCAGCTCCTCCATTGCCATCACAATATCCTCACGGACAGTATATTCATAGGTGTGGTGCAGGATTTCTTCCGGGGGCTGGCTTTTCAACCAGTCCCTATATTTTTCCTGCTCAGTGGCCATCTTTTCATAAAGGGCCGTATTCAGATTATTGGTATTCATGTTATCGCACCTCCTCATGCTGTTTTGGTTTCTTGTCTGTACTGCGGGGCGGCACCGGGCGTTTCAGATGATCCAGCACCGAAGGCCGTGTGCTTTTGGCAACAACAGCCTCGGCGTGTGCCTGTCCCTTTCCGTCGATGTTGAGCAAAGTATCCAGCTCCACCAGACGGGCGTTTTTGCTTCTCAGTTCTTCTTCATAAAGGAATGGCTTTCCGACTTCCTCCTTTGCGGCAGCCTGCTGCTGATAGAGGTTATCCAGCTGGGCCTTTGCCGCCTCCAGACGCTGGGGCATCTGGGCGAGGGCATTGTCGATACGGGTAAGATTTCCGCGAGGGTCTGTACCAAGGGTTGCCCGGTGGGTCATCTGTCCTTTCAGCAGGAGCGTATACTCCTGTTTCCAAGCGGAAAATTCCACGGACATGGCATAGCCCCGGTAGCTGCCGATCTGCACCGGATCGGAGGTTTTGACCTCCTTGCAGGCATCCAAAAGGGCTGCACCGGCGTTCTCCTTATCGGTCAGCAGATCGCCGCGGATTTCCATACCAGCAAAACCGTCCTCCGGGTGCGGGTGCGCTGCCAAAACCTCCAGATCGGATTCAAAGCCCTTGATAAAGCCTTTGTGCTTTTCAATCTCCTCCGGGAAGTATTTGAGCAGCTGGTCCTCCAGACGATATTGCTTGCTCTGGTGGTCGGCTTTCATCAGCTTCAGGCGGGATACCTCCACATCCAAATCCATACGCTCTTTGATACGGGGGTCTCCGGCACACAAAGCCTTGATCTCGGCAAAGGAAAGCGCCGTTTCGTCCACATCATCGCAGGAGCGCACCGGCGATTTAGAAGTCATGATCTGGCTGATGAATTTCTGCTTGTTCTCCACCGTCTGCCAGAGGTATGCGTCAAAGGTTCCTTCGGTCACATAGCGGTACACATGGACAAGAGGATTCTGGTTACCCTGGCGCTCGATACGGCCCTTGCGCTGGGCAAGGTCTCCCGGTCTCCACGGACAGTCCAGGTCATGAAGTGCCACCAGACGGTCCTGCACATTGGTGCCTGCGCCCATCTTGGCGGTGCTGCCCAAAAGGACACGCACCTGACCGGTACGGACTTTAGAGAACAGCTCCTTTTTCCGCACTTCGGTGTTAGCTTCATGGATAAAAGCGATCTGGTCGGCAGGCATCCCCTGAGCAATGAGTTTCTGACGAATATCGTCATATACCGTAAAGACCGGTTCCTGCTCCGGCAGAGGCACAGCGCCTTCCAATGCGTGAAGCAGTGGATTATCCAGCGTTTTCGCCGCCTTGCTTGCAGGAGCTTTTGCCTGCGGTGTAGAAATGTCGCAGAACACCAGCTGGGTCAGCTTGTCAGCTTCGCCGTCCCGCCAGATCTGCATGATGTTGTCCACGCACTGATTGACCTTTGTGCCAGGTTCATCCGGCAGCATCTGGTTGACGATTCTCTGGTCAAGCCCCAACTTACGGCCATCCGAGGTAATCTTGAGCATATTGTCCTGGGACGGGTCAACGGTTCCGCTGTGTACCAGCGATGCGCGCTCCGAAAGGGCCTTGACCATTTCCTGCTGATGTTCGGTAGGCTGTGCCACGATGTTGTGGTATTCCACTTCCGGGGTAGGCAGATTCAGCTGGTCGGCAGTCTTAATGTCGGCCACTTCTTTGAACAGGTTCATCAGCTCCGGCAGGTTAAAGAACTTGCTGAATCTCGTTCTTGCCCGGTAGCCGGTGCCTTCCGGTGCCAGCTCCAATGCTGTGACGGTCTCCCCAAATCGGGAAGCCCAGCAGTCGAAGTGGGTCATGTTCAGTTCTTGCAGGCGTTCATACTGAAGGTAACGCTGCATGGTGTAAAGCTCGGTCATGGAGTTGCTGACCGGGGTGCCGGTGGCAAAAATCACGCCACGGTTTCCGGTGATCTCATCCATATAGCGGCACTTGGCAAACATATCGGAGGATTTCTGCGCGTCCGATGTGGAAAGACCAGCCACATTCCGCATTTTTGTGTATAGAAACAGGTTTTTATAGTTGTGGGCCTCGTCCACAAACAAACGGTCCACACCCAGCTGCTCAAAAGTCACCACATCGTCTTTTCGTCCCTCGGCTTGCAGCTTTTCCAGTCTGGCTTCCAGAGACTTTCTGGTACGCTCCAGCTGCTTGACGGTAAAACGCTCGCCGCCACTGGCCTGTACCTCTGCAATCCCCTCAGTGATCTCGTCGATCTGTTCATAGAGAAGCCGTTCCTGACGCTCCCGGCTGATGGGGATACGCTCAAACTGGCTATGTCCCATGATGATGGCATCATAATCACCCGTCGCAATACGAGCGCAGAACTTCTTTCGGTTATGGGTCTCAAAGTCCTTTTTGGTGGTGACTAAGATATTGGCGGAAGGATAGAGACGCAGAAACTCCGACGCCCACTGCTCGGTCAGGTGATTTGGAACCACAAAGAGAGATTTCTGGCACAAGCCCAGGCGTTTTGCTTCCATCGAAGCGGCCACCATCTCAAAGGTTTTGCCTGCGCCTACTTCATGTGCCAACAGGGTATTTCCTCCATACAGCACATGGGCAATGGCGCTTTTCTGGTGTTCCCGCAGGGTAATGGCCGGGTTCATGCCTCCAAAAGTGATGTGGCTGCCATCATATTCACGGGGACGGGTAGAGTTCATTTCTTCGTTGTACTGGCGCACCAAAGTCTGGCGGCGCTCCGGGTCTCTCCAGATCCAGTCCCTAAAGGCTTCCCGGATAGCCTGCTGTTTTTGAGCAGCCAGGGTGGTCTCCTTGGCATTCAGCACGCGGCGCTCTTTTCCGTCTGCGTCCTCTATGGTGTCATAGATACGGACATCCCGCAGGTTTAAGGAATCCTCCAGAATCTTGTAGGCGTTGGCGCGGCTGGTCCCATAGGTGGTATAAGCTGCCACATCGTTGTAGCCCACAGAGTTTTTCCCCGTCACCTGCCATTCAGCGGTGTAAGGGACATACTTCACCTCGATCACATCCCGCAGATAGGGCGGGGTCTTGAAAGTTTCGTACATAAACTGTTGGATGTATTCCTTGTCAATCCAGGTCGCACCCAGCCGCACCTCAATCTCAGAGGCATCCAGGTCCTTGGGCTGGGCAGCGGTGAGCGCCTCCACATTGACGGAAAACGCCGAATCACGCTCCGCTGCCCGCTGTGCCTGGCGTAGCTTCTGCCGGACATTGCCGGACAGGTATTCATCGGCGGTCACATAATGGGGTGAGCCGTCCGGCTCCGTAATCCCCGGCACCTGGAAGATCACGCCCCGCAGTTCCTCGGCCAGCTCGTCCCCGGTCCTGCCGGTGAGCGAAGCCATATAGCCCATATCCACACAGGCTTTCTCCGAAATGGAGACTGCCAGGGCTTCGGCGGCGGTGTCCACGGAGGCCACCGCCTCATGGGGCTTAATGGTCCGCTTGGTGAACATATCCGCCTTTCGTTCCAGCCTGCCATCCTCGTCCAGCACTTCCAGCGCACAGAGCAGGTAATAGCTGCTGTCATCGGCAAAGGCCAGCCGGTTCGCCCGGTCATTGATGAGGCCGAACTTGGCAGAAAAGGCATCATAGAGCCGGTTCAGCTCCGCCATCTGTTCCCGGATGGCGGCATCCGGCATGGCGGCGTTCATTTCCAAGTCGATGAGCCGCTGCACACAGTCCCGCAGCTCCACCAGCCCTTTGACGCGGGCCTCGGCGGTGGCGTTTAAGTCAGGGCGCACCATGCGGCTGTTTTCCCGGTAGTACACCGCGCCATCGACCACTGTGTAAGAATAGTTTTTCACATCCGGGTCTGCCGGGAGGGAGGTGTCGATGTCCTCGCCTTCACCTAGCTCCGGCAGCTCGGCCTCGGTATAGCGGCCCTGGATATGCTGCATCGCTTCATGGAGCTGCTGTTCCAGGTCTGCGCCTTCCCTCGGATTGCAGACAAGCTGGGGGCCAAACGGCCCGGTCACAATATCCAGGTCGCCCAGCACCATTTCCGGGTGGGTACGGAAGTAACGGTTCATGGTCACATGGTCGTGCCGTTCCCGCCCGTCTTTGTCCGTATAAGTGTTTGTGTGTAACAGGTCTGTCTCCACCCATTCCGGCAGCGGTTCGCCCTGCATCCGGGGGACCTCCCGCTTTTGCAGGAAAACAATGTCCATCGCAATATCTGTCCCGGCATTGGCCCGGAAGGTGGTGTTCGGCAGGCGGACCGCGCCCAGCAGGTCACAGCGCCGGGCCATATACTCTCTGGCGTGCGCGTCCTTTTTATCCATTGTGCCGCCGCTGATGCCGTTGGAAGTGATGAAAGCGATGATGCCGCCTGCCCGCACCTTGTCGATGGCCTTGGCAAAGAAGTAATCGTGGATCAGTAGGTTGTGCCGGTCATAGGGCCGGTCACTCACCCGGTAGTTTCCAAACGGCACATTTCCAATGGCAAGGTCGAAAATGCCGTCGGGGTACTGCGTTTTCTCAAAGCCGTTGACCTCGATGCGGGCATTGGGGTAGAGCTGGCGGGCGATGCGCCCGGTGATGCTGTCCAACTCTACGCCGTACAGCTTGCTTTCGCTCATGCTCTCCGGGAGCATCCCGAAGAAGTTCCCCACACCGCAGGACGGTTCCAGAATGTTGCCGCTGTGAAAGCCCATCTGCTCCACGGCCTCATAAATGGCGCGGATCACCATAGGGCTGGTGTAGTGGGCGTTCAGGGTAGAGGCTCTGGCCGCCTCGTATTCCTCCGGGGTCAAAAGCTCTTTCAGTTCGGCATACTCCTTGGTCCAGGCGGTTTTGGACGGGTCAAAAGCCTCCGGCACGCCGCCCCAGCCCACATAGCGGGACAGCACTTCCTGCTGTTCCGGGCTGGCCTGCTGACCCGCTGCCTCAAGCTCCTTCAACAGCCGGATGGCCGTGATATTGGCCTGATATTTGAGCCTCGGCCCGCCTTCGCCCAGGTGGTCGTCCGTGATGCGGAAGTTCTGCGCGTCCTGGCGAAGCTGGCCCGTGTTTCCCCGATGGCCAGCCGGTTCCGGCGGTGTGGGTTCCGGCTCGTCTATGTGCAGCCGTTCCACCACCACATCATAGGGAAGTCCGTTTTTGTCCCCCGGATAGACCGTTACCGGCTCGGAGGTGATTTCCGGCGCAGGGGGTTCTTTTTCCTCCTGCGTGAACAGTCCGGCGTTTCGCCCATCTTGGCGGAGCCAAGTTTCAAACTGTTCCCGGTTGATGACATCATAGCTCCAGGCATAAGGCCCGGTGTAAATGCGGACTGTTGTTTCTTCAATGGCATCAATCGTGCCGGTGATCGGATGGTCGGGCGCAGGGAGCGTTACCTGATCGCCCACTTGGTAAAATGGAGTTCCTTCCAAGGGGGAGGTGTGCCGGTCTGCGAAGCCTTCCGGGTCCTGAAAGAAGCCGTCCAGCTCCTTTACATACATTCCCCGAAGAAGCGGAGCCAGTTCACCCCATCGGTATGCCAGGGTCGCAAGTTTTCGTTCCTCATGGTCCAGGATCTCCACCTCAACGCTGGTGGTGAAGGTACGGTAGTCCGCTATGTCGCCGGTCACAAGGTCCATCGTCTCCACGCGCCCGGCATACAGCTCGGAAAGGCGTTTAGCGATTTGGGTGTTTCCCTCGCCATCCCGCAGCCAGCGGGAAATATACTCCTTGTCCTGCCAGGTAAACAGGCCGGAAGTCAGCACTTCCCGCAGGTCCTGGTCCGCTTTCTCCGGGTCAGCAGAAAGGAACTCGGTAATGGGGCCGTTTCGCAGGTCGTTTTTCAGAAGCTGCTCAAACCGTTCCCGGCTCTCGGCCCGGAAGATGGGGTAAGCCATGCCAGCGGGAAGAAGCTGTACCGTATCCTCCCGCAGCTCTGTGATCTGGTATTCCTGATTTTCCAGATAGACCGTATCGCCTACACGGTAGATCGGCGCGGCAGGGTCGTAGACTTTTTCCTCCGGGATGGTCTGCTGGATCGCCTCATATTCCTCATCGGAAACGGTGATGTCGATCTCATGGGTCGGCTCCCCGTTCCCGATGGTGATGGTGTCGCCCTCGCGGGTGATGGGCTGGCTGGACAAATCCGGTGCGGGCGGCTCCGGCACAGGCTCGGTGCGTTCCTCGGCTGCGACAGCCTCCACATCCTGCATCACCTGCCGGATGAAAGGGTCATTGTCCAGTTTTTCCGGGTCTGCCACCTGACCGTCCACAATCCCGCGCTCGGCCAGGGCCTCCCGGATGGCAATAGGGTCGATGTTGTCAAAACGGTCCTGTTCTTCCTGGGTATAGAAACGGTCCTCCTTGATGAGCTGGGCGATCCGGCGCTGCACTTTGGGCCACGGCACATCGCCCGCCGCGCCATCCGCTGTGACAGGAAAGGCAGGCAGCGCATCGCCGTATTCCTGTCGCAGCCAGGCGGCGGTGTCCTTTTCACGGGCATGGTCCTTCATATAGCGGGCAACCGCGTGCTTGCTCTCGATATTGCCGTTCCATTCCTGGATGGCGGCATCAATGTCTGCCTGGGTAAGCGCCCGGCGAGGGGCCGCCGGTGCTGGCGGGGCCGGTTCCGGCTCCGGGACAGCAGAAGGGCCAGACGCGAAAACGCCTGGCCCTTCATCAATCCGCCGTATTTGTTCCTGCTCCGAGGGGAACAGGGTTAGCTGTATATAAGTTCCGTCAGAAGGATTTCCTCCGCCTGGGCTTTGCAGTTGTTCATCAGCCCCACCCAGGTCATCGGATCGCGGGCTTTCAGTTCCTCCGTCACGCCCGCCGTCTCCATCAATTCCGGCATCATCTGTTCCAGCCGCCGGTTCATGGTCTGCTCGATCTCGTTCAGGTGCGGGTACAGTTTCCCGCTCACCATCATGGCGTTGAACAGGACCGGCCGATGCTCCTTCAGATAATCCCGGCGCATCCTCCCGTACCGTCCCAGGGGCTTCGTTTCCTCCAGCTTCAGGTCGGGGATCAGGTAATCTCCGTTCCTCGTGTAAGTCAGGTTGTTCTCCATGTGTGACGCTCCTTTCCGCGAATTTGGCTCGTTCATAGTTTTGGATGGTAATACCGATCTGCCGCAGCACCTGCTGGTTGCTCTGGCTGACCGCCGTTCCCAGGGCGGCCACCGCCTCCGGGGTGTTGAAATCGAAGATGCTTAAAAAGTCCTCATAGTCGAAGTAGCCTTCCGGCTCCAGGCCACACCGGGACAGCAAAGAGTAGGTAATGCTGACCGTTGCGGCATTTCTGAACTGCACTCCGATGTTAAATTCATCATAGTCTTTCAGAAAGCTCCCGTCAACGATGTCGAGGATGTCCCGCTTGTGTTCCACCCAATACTCACTGACAAGCTGGGCGGCGATGCTTTCAAGCTGTTCCGCCAGGTTGTTTTCCGGCGGCGCGCCAAACCGCTCAGTGAGGGCCTGAGCCACCGCCGCCTCATGCTCCGGGCGAAGCTCCCACAGGAAGGGGTGGCGGGAATTTTTCCGCAGGCCGGTGTCGGAAATGTCGAACACATACCGAAGCCGGGGTTTTTCGCGGGAATTGTCCACAAGGGCGATGCCCTTGGAACCGCGCCGCACATACCGGCGCATGGTGTCGTTCCAGAGGTCATATTCCGCACAGGCCGTTGCATCCGGGCGCTGGGCGAAGATCATAAGCTGCTCATGGAAGGGGTACTTATACAGCCGGGAGGCGGTGGTGAGAAATGCGGTCCATTTCTGCCAGCTATCCGTCAGGTGGGTGGCGGTGTAGCTGGCCATCGCAGAATAAAATTCCAGGTTACTCATCATAGGCATTGTCCTCGCTGTCAAAATCCGGGTACAGTTCCAGCTCGGCAAATGCTTCATCGGTCATGGCGGACAGCTTTTTAAGGGCGGAGTCAGTAAGCTCCAAAAGCTCCGTTTCATCTGCGCCCAGGTAGCCGCGCATCTCGGTGAGGGCCTCGATCAGCTCCTGGCGGGTCCCATCCCCGGAATTGTAAATGCACATCAGATTGATTTCTTCAAAGGTAAAGTTGTTCATATCAAAGCTCCCTTTCCGCGCTCTTTTTCGGCGCTGTCTTTTTCCGCTCCTGTTTCGGACTCTGCCGGAGCTGTTCCATCACAGATTTTCTCTTGTCCCGTTCCTCCCGGTGGACGGCATCTGCCAGGTCCATCAGAGAAATGGGCTGTCCGCTTCTTGCCTGCGCCTCCAGCTCCGCAACCGTTGCTTTGGGGCCGTTGTTGATGATGCCGTCAATCATGCCGTAATCATCCTCAACGGTCATTTCCGCATTTTTCAGCGGATTGGACGGGAGAAAGCCGGGGATTTCCTGAAAACAGGCGCTGTCACAGTAATGGCAGGATACCACGCCATCCCTTTTTATCGCAACGATGTCGCTGACGCTCATGGATGGGCTGTGGAAGTCTGCCGGACGGTGAAAGTTGAACTGCTCAAACAGCTTGTGAAGCCGCCCGTCAATGCTGCCGGTTTCCGAAAGCGGGGCGGTATAGACCAGATCGTAGTTGCCACGCTCCACAGAAAGGTCGTGGGCGTTCAGCCAGTCCATATTCATAAAACGAAGCCTCTGCGGGTCATTCTCGGACACCTGGTAAATGGCGAAGCAGTCCCCCTCATGGGAAAGAAATGCCCGTTCCCGTTCTTCCTGATGGTTCAGGCGATCCTGTACCCGCGCATCGAACTCCGGGCTTTCCTCCCATTCCTCGCGGGAAACGGCATACATGGTCCCGGCAGCCTGGGTGTCGAATTCTTCCCGGTCAAACAGCATCTCTGCGCTGCCGCCATCCACCACCGCATACACGGTCAGATCCCGCTCGTAAAGCTCCATCGCCCGCTCTTTGGAGAGGGGGAGCATATCCCCGTCCCGGTAGCCGCACTTTTCCAGATCATCCAGCGTGAGCATCGGGTCCGGCATGGGGTACTCATCCAGCGCCTGCTCCGGGGCATCCGGCAGCATGGTACTTTCCGGGACGGCGGCCTGGGCCGCTGCCTCCTGCATCTGCTGATAGGCCGCCTCCTGCAAGGTTTCGATCATGGCAAGGGGCGCATACTTGATGGATTGGCCGCCCAGGTCGTGCATCTCGCAGATTTCCAAGGCGGCGGTGGACAGGGGCAGCTCCGGCGCATCCAACTGGCCGCCATCCATCTGACGGAAGGTGTCTTTGTCATAGAGGGTGTAGTCATAGCCGCCCTCGGTGGTTTGCAGATGCAGGTACACCGCCTCATCCAGAAGCAGCAGCTTTTCCTGCTCAGGCGCAGGCTGATCCATAGGGGCCAGCTCCGGCGCGGCGGGTTCCTCCGCAGCCGGTTCTTCCACAGCCGGGGGTGTCTGCTCCGGCTCCTTTTTCTGCTCGGACAGGTCAATGCCCTGTTCCTTGCAGACCTCGGCAAAGTGCTTTTCGATACCGGCGATCATGCCGCCAGCAGCTTTGTTGATGGTATTCAGGCAGGCGCGAAGCTCTGACAGCTCCCGGTCCTTACAGTAGGAGGCCACATAGCCGAAGCTGTTCTCACCGGTTTCGATGCCGAAATACTGGCAGACCATGTAGGAAGTGCTTTCCGCCTCGATTTCCTCGATCTGGTGTGTCTTGGGCTTCGGCGGTTCTTTGTCCGGGTCCCCGGCAGCGGCCTCCATCCGCTGCTTTTCATAATTGTGCAAGGTGGCATGGGTCATCTCATGGATGCAGGCGCATACGGTCTGGACCTCGCTCATCCCTTGCCGGATGGCAATGCGCTGGGCGGTGGGGCTGAAAAAGCCGTCCATGTTGTCCTGCATCGGCTCGATGGTCAGGGGGACCGGCGAAGTGCGCCGCAGAGCCTCCATAAAAGCCTCGTAGTGCTGGACATTCCCGAACAGGTCAGCGGCAAGCTGGGGCAGCGGTTTCCCTTCGGTCTGTGCGTAGTCAAATACTTTGATAGGCCGGAAAGTGGGGATTTCGATTTCCTTTTCCTCCATCACCACTTTGCCGTTGGCATCCAGCACCGGGGCCTTGGTATCCGGGTCGAGCTTCTGTTCCTCGATTTTCTTCTTGTAGGGTGTGGGGGCGATAATCGTAATGCCATGTTCGCCCCGCTTCACATGGCGCTCAAATTGCTGCCACTTGTTGTAACCGGCCACTTTGGTCGCGTTAGGGCGCTGTAAGCGAATGAGCATCTGGTTATTGACGGAGTAGGTGGGAAAACGGGACATGACTTTCAGATACTCGGCATATTTGTCGCTGTCAAACACTTCCCGGATGCCTGCCTCGATCTTCTCACCCAGTTCTTTCAGGCGTTCCTTGTTGGTGGGCTTATCAGCCATGAGAGTTCAGCTCCTTTCCAAAAATGACATAAGAAAAGCAGGAAACCATTCAAAGATTTCCTGCTGGGTGGTGCTGTCTATGGACGGCGAATTATTCAGTTTTCTAAAATGTTAATCACATATTAAGTATTGCAGCAATAACTTCTGGTGCATCTTTGTTAATTTCATGGCCTGCACCGGGGACAATTTGTAAAGTTGCATGGGGAAGTAACTCATTTAGTTTTTTCGATGCTTTTAGGTTGGCGCTATCTTTTTCGCCGCATACAATAGTGACAGGACAAGTGACCCCATTTAATTGTGAAGTAAAATCCAATGACCGCATCGAGTGTGACAGCTTAATCGTATCGCTTTTTGATAATCCCATGCCATCAAAACTCTTGCCGGGCATACAGCGGAACAAGATATTTTGAAAATCTATCAGGAATGTTGGTACTTTGTATTGTGCGCCGATTAAGACCAACGATGCTACTTTATCCCCATGACGAATAGCGAAATCGAGGGCAAGCAGTGCCCCTAATGAGAGGCCACAGATACGAAGCGGCTCTGTTACATTAGAATACTGCCGTTCCAGATCAGCCAAAATCCGGGAATAGGATATTTCACTTCCTGTTGAAGAAAAAAGCTCCGGGCACTCAACATGGGAAGTCGAAAGGTGACGGACTACCTCTTTCCAGTATTGTGCTGTTTGTCCCAATCCGTGTAAAAGAACTGTTTTCATTTTTTGTCTGTTACATCCCCTTTCCTATGATAAAGCAAATAATCTACCCCAAAGCACACAAGAGAAAGCGCAAGGGTGATCCCGCTGTTGAATATGTCAGACGTAAAATCAAACTGGACTTGTGGCAAAAAGCAAGCTGAAATATGGGTAATCGCAATCGGTACTGGTATTAAAACCAGTAGGGCAAAACCAAATGCCCGCCACAGTTTTTTCCTCCATTTACAGAAAATTCCATATATTATCCAGATTGCAGCAATCGCAATCAGCGTTGCGCAAATACCCAATGTGAATATAACTGACTTATTCAATAGCAAGGACAAGATTGCCAGTAGTGGAATAGGGACGGCACTGACTACAACTAAGGTTTTCAAAACGATCTTTGTTCTGGAAATCAAACTTGGAAGCATCATAAGCCATGCAGCTATGATTGAAACAGCAGCAATCAATGACCATGATAATCTGTCCGAAGTAAAGTAGTCACAAATCAGGCATACACAGCCAGCAATCAATGCTGCCGCAGAAATGATTACCAAAATAATGCGCTTGCCTCTTTCAGATAAACGATAATTGCGTTTCTTATATGGCAACTCGTTTGGTTCGGTCATTTCATCTTTAATAAGATAGTCAGAGGACACATTGAAAATGTCGCTAAGCTGGGCTATAAAATCCAAATCAGGGAGCGATTGTCCCAATTCCCATTTTGAAATCGTCTGTCGTGTAACTGTTACCTTTTCAGCAAGTGCCTCTTGCGAAAGTCCTCGCTGTTTTCTTAATTTTTGTATTTTCTCTCCGAGGGTCATAGTGTCGTTTCCTCCTGCTATTTGATTTTGAAAAAATCATAGCAAATAAGGCGTTTCATTTCTACCAACACAAGCTGGAACCGCCGCAACGAACCATTGCGGCGTCGCTTTTTAACGCATAATCAGCTATTTCTTTGATTATACCAGCGTAAGCAGATTTTTGAAACACAGTAATTGTAAATGTTGTGATGACTTTACTT
>OBKK01000474.1_pt1 | contig 12350 bp, 9 predicted proteins | sample 1503221 | NCBI WGS metagenome assembly OBKK01 (sample SAMN02044683, study PRJEB22538) | human gut metagenome | reverse complement strand
GTCATCGAACTCTGGACAGGCATCCCCGCATCAATACCTGTTGCTCCAAGAGGTATTGATGTTAATCAGGAGATGCCTACAGATAATTAAATTCACCAAAAGTTCATAATTATTTAACCTATTAACACTGTCAGACACTTGCTGTTCTGGCAGTGTTTTTGTTATAATTATCTGAGTTTAAATTTCGTGTTACGAGGAGGTATTATGAGTAAGGCTTCAGATATATTAGATAATGTAAGTAAGGTGATTGTGGGTAAGAGAAATGTTTCAGAACTGGTTCTGACAAGTATTATTGCCGGTGGACATGTTCTTCTAGAAGATGTTCCAGGAACCGGTAAGACTATGATGGCGAAAGCATTTGCAAAGAGCATTGATGGACAATTTTCAAGAATTCAGTTTACACCAGATCTGCTTCCTTCAGATATTACAGGTGTGCATGTGTTTAACCAGAAAGAGGGTGAATTCGTATTCAGAAGAGGTCCGGTATTCGCTAATGTTATTCTTGCAGATGAGATTAACAGGGCAACACCTAGAACACAGTCAGCATTGCTTGAATGTATGGAGGAACATCAGGTTACTGTGGATGGTGAATATTCTAAGTTAGAAGAACCATTTGTTGTAATTGCAACACAGAATCCTATTGAGACAGCAGGAACTTATCAGCTTCCTGAGGCACAGCTTGACAGATTCCTTATGAAGATTAACATGGGTTATCCAAAGAAAGATGATGAGGTACTTATTCTTAACAGATTCTTAAAAGAAGATCCTTCTAAAGAACTTTCAACAGTTGCAACATGTGAAGATATTGTTGCAATGAAAGAAGATGTGAAAAATGTATATGTTCACCCAGTGCTTATTGATTATATTGTTGAACTGGCAAGGATGACAAGACAGGAGGATAATGTATCAATCGGTGTAAGCCCGAGAGGAACTCTTGGTATGCTCAATGTGGCGAGAGCATATGCGTATATTGCAGGCAGAGATTATGTTGTACCAGAGGACATCAAGATACTTGCACCTGTAGTATGGGCACACAGAATTGTGTTACAGACAGGTTACATGAATATGGATAATAAAGAACAGATTATAGAACATGTTGTTAATAACACAGCAGTTCCTACTGAAGATTGGAAAAGATAATGAATGTATTATTGATGCTTATTGGTGTACTTATAGTATATCTGGCAATTAAGTTTGTATTTCGTTATAACTGGAATAAGGGGCTGGGTGTCGCTCTTGAATTTGAGAAAAAGCATGTTGTAAATGGCGAAACAGTTAATGTTGTTGAGGTTATATCCAACGAAAAACGTCTGCCGCTGCCATGTGTGAATCTTAAGTTTCAGGTGGACAGGGAACTTGAATTTCCTGGAACAGATACTAATTCAAGTGTGTCAGACCTTACATACCGCAATGATGTGTTCTCATTTCTGGCTAATCAGAGAATTACAAGAAGAATTCCTGTTAAATGCAATCACAGAGGTGTGTTCAAAATATCAGGCGTACAGCTTACATTTGCCGGACCATTTATGAACGAGATTAATGTTCTCAAAGTGGATAGTACCTGTGAGATAACAGTTTATCCTAAGACTGTGGATAGTAAGAGATTCAGCTTTATAAGAAGCAGAATATCAGGAGAAGCAGAACGTAAGAAATATATGCTTGAAGATCCATTTGTGTTCAGAGGAATAAGAGATTATACAAGCAACGACAGCCTAAAGAATGTGAACTGGAAGGCAACAGCGAGAACAGGTAATCTGTGTGTTAATGAATATAATGAGTCAGTCAGCCGTAATGTATGTATTCTTCTTAATCTTGAGGATGATGGAATGCTTACATATGATTCGGTTAATGAAGAAGCAATAAGTCTTGCAGCTTCTGTGGCGGAAGAATTCATCAGACAGGGAATAAATGTCTCTCTTATTAGTAATGCATGTGATGTTGACACAAAGGAAGCAGTTGGTATAAGAGAAGGAGCAGGAGTTGGACATCTTGGAAGTATTAATACTGTACTTGCAAGAATGGATTTAAAGCTTGAAAAAGAAGAGTTTGCAGAGCTTATTAACAGAACATTTATAGAAAATGTTTCTGTCCAGAGTAGTGACAACAGTGTATATGTTGTTATATCAGCGAGCAGAAGAAAGAAGCTGCAGCAGACTATGCAGAAGTTTGAGAAAAAGTATGGACAGGTTATATGGATTGTTCCATATATGACTGGTGGAGAATACAGCCTTGATTATTGTGGTATCAGACCAGAGGGCTGGGAAGTGAAATAAGTTTATCAGGAGATAACATATGAATGAGTCGGGACAAGTTTATAATTATAATAAACTGAGAACAATAAGAACATTGACAGATATAATAAGCCAGTGTATTGTAGCGTTCGCATTTTCTGCATTTGTTATATTGGGACTTACGAATAAATCTGACAGTTATATTATTGCAACACTGCTTATGGCAGTTCCGGTTATTATAACTTATGTGGCAAGAAAGAATATACATAAGAATTTTCTATTTATGCTGATTCATGCTGCTTTGCTTATAACAGCCATTATAATTGGTAATGGAGATGCAGAGTCTACAGCATATTTTGTAAGTGTACTTGCTGTGTGTATAAGGTCTGTAAGCATAAGAGTGGCTAATGCAAGAAAAACTGAATATGTGAATGAACCGCTTTATGGGAATCAGTTTGCTGATGTAACTCAGGAAGACAAGAAAGCTGCCTTGCAGGCAGGAGAGAGAATGTCACCTCTGTATTGTCTGGTTATGGTCGCAGGAAGTCTTTATGGCGGTTCAGCAGGCAACAGACTGCTTGTTAACTATGAAACAGTATTATTTGTGCTGTTTGTTCTGCTTGCTTTTCTTGCTGACCAGTTAAAAGAGCTTAATTCTCTGTTTATAAGTAATGCTGGCAAATCAGAATTTCCTGCTGAGAGAATTACAGGAATTAACATGATAATGGTCATGGTTGTGTCAGGACTTATGATTCTTGGCATGATTCTGTTCTATAGTGGGGATTATGGCAATATATTTACACTGATTGGTTCAGGTTTTGTAGCAGTTGTAAGGATAGTGCTGAAGCTGTTCTTAAGACTTATAAGAGAGAAAGAAGAAGTCTCTACGATGCCCGAAGATTCCGTGAATCCAGTCACTGATGATGATGTGGTAAAGGGAGATAACGACCTTGCATTTACTGATAATCCTGTTATGAGTGCATTATTTACAGCATTTGCAATAGTTCTTGTAATTGCACTTGTTGTATTTATTGTCTATATGATTATCAGATATGCCAAGAATTTCAAAAAGTCACAGGATAATAATGGTGATGAGATTGAATTCATTGGTAATGACAGAAGAACAGAAGCAAGGATAAAGAGACGTCAGAGAGCAGAAGAAGCTAAGAATATGCCTGTTAATATGCAGTACAGGAAGGCATTCAGAAAAGCAGCAATAAAATCATCAAAGGCAGCCAGGGATTCGGATGGTAAATCACTTGAAAATATGCAACCACAGGATATAACAATAAACAGAATAACTGACGATGCTGATGCTGCAGACAGAATTACAGCAAGTTATGAGAAAGCAAGATATTCTGATAAGAATATTTCCAAAGAAGAACTTGAATTTATGCTTGACTTTATAAAAAATGACAAGTATAATAAGCGTACATAATAAGTAAATGCTGTGAAGAGGACTATTAGATAGGAACCAGAGTCAGAGAACTGCCGGGTGGTGCGAGGCAGTCGAAGGAACTTATTGAACTCGCCTTGGAGCTGCTACCTGAAATCATTATGAGAAGTAGGAGTAGCCGGAAGCCAACCGTTATAGTGGACAGAATATAATGCAGCACATTTGTTGTACGTATTCGGTGAGTGCATAGCATAGCTATGAAGAAGAGTGGTAACGCGTGAGATTTATCTTTCGTCTCTTTGGGTGGAATTGCCCATGGACGAAAGATTTTTTTATGCTTATCTTTAAGGAAGCCTTTACTTATTAACAATACATATTTATATTTTCAGGAGGTTTTAGGAATGTTTGATTACAGACAGTATGAAAGAGGCTATTTTATGCCACCAGTTAAGTGCAATGACTGGGTTAACAAGGAGTATGTTGATAAGGCACCAATCTGGTGTTCGGTTGATTTAAGAGATGGTAACCAGGCTCTTGTTGAACCTATGAGTCTTGATGAAAAGCTTGAATTCTTCCAGATGTTAGTTGAAGTTGGATTTAAAGAAATTGAAATTGGTTTCCCTGCAGCTTCTGAGACAGAATATGAGTTCTGCCGTACACTTATTGAGAAGAATATGATTCCTGATGATGTTACAATTCAGGTTCTTACCCAGGCAAGACCACATATTATTAAGAAGACATTTGAAGCCGTAAATGGTGCTCCGAGAGCAATAGTTCATGTATACAATTCTACTTCATTAGCACAGAGAGAACAGGTATTCAAGAAATCTAAGGAAGAAGTTAAGCAGATTGCTATTGAAGGTGCTAAGTTATTAAAGGAACTTGCTGAAGCTGATGGAGGAAACTTCCTTTTTGAATACAGTCCAGAGAGCTTTACAGGAACAGAACCAGAGTATGCACTTGAGGTATGCAACGCTGTTGTTGATATCTGGCAGCCAACACCTGATAAGAAATGTATCATCAATCTTCCTGCTACAGTTGAGATGTCACTTCCACATGTATTTGCAAGCCAGATTGAATATATGTCTAAGTACATGCACAACAGAGAAAATGTTATTATTTCTCTTCATCCACATAATGACCGTTCGACAGGTGTTGCTGATGCAGAGTTAGGACTTCTTGCAGGAGCAGACAGAATTGAGGGAACACTTTTTGGTAATGGTGAGAGAACAGGTAATGTAGATATTATTACACTTGCGATGAATATGTATATGCAGGGTGTTAATCCTGAACTCAATCTTTCTGATATGCCACATCTTGCAGAAGTATTTGAAAGACTTACACAGATGAAGATTGATGACCGTCATCCATGGTGTGGTAAGCTTGTTTTTGCAGCTTTCTCAGGTTCACATCAGGATGCTATATCTAAGGGAATGCATTACAGAATTGAAAATGATCCTAATAAATGGACAGTTCCATATCTTCCAATTAATCCAGAAGATGTAGGACGTACATATGATTCAGATGTTATAAGAATTAATAGCCAGTCTGGTAAGGGTGGTGTTGCTTATGTTCTTGAACATAACTATGGAATGGTTGTACCTAAGGCTATGAGAGAAGATCTGGGTTATGCTGTTAAGGATGTATCGGATGTTAATCATAAGGAGCTTTCAGCAGATGAAGTTCTTGAAATATTTGAGAAGAGATATAAGAAATACACACCAGTATTCAAGATTTCTGAAGTACATTTCAAGCAGATTAATGGAATACAGACAGTCGTAACTATTAATGAGAATGGTGAGAAGTACAATGTTGAAGATGGTGGTAATGGTCGTCTTGATGCTGTAAGTAATGCTCTTGCCAGTCATTTTGGAAAGCCTTGTGATATCTTCTGTTATGAAGAACATTCATTAAAGAAGGGTTCTGATTCTAGTGCCATTGCATATGTTGGTATTACAGGAGAGGATGGAAAGAATTACTTTGGTATTGGTATTGACCATGATATCATCAGAGCTTCTATTGATGCGTTAGAGTCAGCTATGAACAGAAGCCTTGAAGCATAATATTTAAATTGAATAATGTGTAATATAACCCATGTCCGGAACGTATACTAGAATGATACTGATTCAGGATATGGGTTGTTTTATTAATGTAGAATTAAAACCCCCCAAAAAGGGGGAAGCAGTACTTTGGTACTAATGCTATTATACGCTGAGAGAGGGAAATATAGTTAAGGGGAAACTATTGGTTCAGACATTTTTGGAGGGATAGTAATGTTTTTTAGAAAACGATTAAGTGGTTTGGATGTAAAGATTAAGAAAACTGCAGTTGGCGTTCTTTTGGTTGCAATAGTTGCAGGTTCTGTGTTTGCTGGTACGTCTTTAAGAGCTGGCGCATATTCAAAAACACAGGATGTCCTTAATGAATTATTAGGAGCAGCAAAACCTTACGGTGTAGTTGCTGAAGAATTTAAGAATGGTAATCACAATCAGACATGTTTCGCGACTAACAAGCTTGTAATAACAGATCAGTGGATGAGTGCATGGCTTGATATGAGCGTTGGAACAACATATATCAAGAGTTTTGATAATTCTGGTTCATCAGAGGTTAATGTGGATAGGAATGCATTTAATAATCTTGTGCTTGGAACTGATTATGATTATGAACCCAGAGAGAATAAATATTATATTAAGGATGCTAACGGAAAAAGAACAGGTGCTGTTATTAATGTTGCTAACTGCAAGGATACAATCAATGTTTATTATGCAGAGGATTATATGGATGTAACTGCAGCACTTGATAATGTATACGATAATTTCAAGGCGTATTCAGATACACCAGATTCGGAGGCTGATATAGTTATTGGTGCTTATGATGATAGAAAGATTGATCTTGCTTCATTTAAGAATAAGCAGATTGTAGTGGTAAATATGTATGCTAATAATTATATTGACTGGCAGGGAAAAGAAGTTTCATCTTATTATGGAGAAGGACAGCTCAACATAACAAATAAAGCACAGGGACAGTTTGTTATCATTAATCTGCTTGGCGGTGATGGTGATGCAGACATTAAAAGATTCAGCATTAATGGAAAGAATACAGGCGGATTAACAGATGTTGATGTATCAGACACGGTTATTTTCAATGCTGTTAATGTAACTGGTAATATTAATATAGGTGAGGTATGTGGTATAGTTGTTGCACCAAAAGCAGATATTACCTTAACATCTACATGTAATGGAAGAGCAATTTCTAAGTCATTTGTTAATGTCAATGGACAAATGCATTTTATATCAGATAATCAACAGCAGGAGACGACACAAAAGGAAACAACATCTGTAGCACAGTCTTCATCAGAAACAACAAAGTCAGAAGAGACAACAACTGCACAGGAAACAACAAAGTCAAACGAGATAACAACTGCACAGGAAACAACAAAGTCAAACGAGACAACAACTGCACAGGAGACAACAAAGTCAAACGAGGCAACAACTGCACAGGAGATAACAAAGTCAAACGAGACAACAGTTGCACAGGAGACAACAAAGTCAAACGAGACAACAGTTGCACAGGAGACAACAAAGTCAAACGAGACAACAGTTGCACAGGAGACAACAAAGTCAAACGAGACAACAGTTGCACAGGAGACAACAAAGTCAAACGAGACAACAGTTGCGCAGGAGACAACAAAGTCGAATGAGACAACAGTTGCGCAGGAGACAACAAAGTCGAATGAGACAACAGTTGATGCTGGTAAGGAAACTAAGCCGACGAAACCAGAATCAAACGAAACAACAGCTGCGCAGGAGACAACAAAGTCGAATGAGACAACAGTTGATGCTGGTAAGGAAACTAAGCCGACAAAACCAGAATCAAACGAAACAACAGCTGTTAATGAGACAACAAAGTCAAATGAAACAACAGTAGATTCTAATAAACAGACAAAAGAACATACAACTTCATCAACTCAGGTCACAAAGAAGACTGGTGAAGTTGCAGGAGATGAAGAATTAGTTACAGGAAAAGAAGATGAGACTGTTGATGGCTCAAGAGTCAGAAAAGCTGGTGAAGTTGCGGCTGATGAAGAGGTTGTAAAGACTGGTGACAATAATCATGTATGGGTATATATTGTGATTCTTGTAGCAGCAGCTGTTATTTCTGGAACTGTTATTGTGATAAGCAAAAAGAGCAATAAAAGATAATAAATGTTAATGATATCAGAGAGGCACAGCAGTAATGTTGTGCCTTTTTTATTGGGGTGGTATTGAAGCACTCTGCTTTTTTATGCTATAATGCAATATGTATGAGTCGAAGTAGGCTTTGAACACAAAATACAGTGAAGAACAAGGAGATGGAAGTTTTATGAAACATTTGATACTTGCATCGGGTTCACCAAGACGAAGAGAATTAATGAGTCAGGTAGGACTTGATTTTACTGTTGTTACAAGTGATGCAGATGAGAATATTAAAGAGATGGAGCCTGAAGATTATGTAAGAGAATTATCTTCTATTAAGGCACAGTCTGTATTAGAGCAATATGCAGATAAAGATGATTCTGTAATCGTTATAGGTGCAGATACTATTGTTTATCATAAAGGAGAGATTCTTACCAAGCCTAAGGATGAAGAGGATGCATTCAGAATTCTTAAGTCTTTAGAAGGTCAGATACATCAGGTGTATACAGGTGTAACTATATGCAGCACACATAAGAATGTAAGTTTTTATGAAAAGACTGATGTGTGGGTATATGATATGACTGATGAGGAAATCAGGGATTACATAAGCACAGGAGAGCCTATGGATAAGGCTGGTGCATATGGTATTCAGGGAAAATTCGCAGCATACATTAAGGGTATTGAAGGCGACTATAATAATGTTGTCGGTCTGCCTGTTGCAAGACTTGTACATGAGCTTAAAACATTTTAAGGAGAAAATATATGGTTAAATTCGTAGCAAGTGACCTTGATGGGACATTGCTTCTTAACGGAGCACAGAGCGTCGATGAATCTACGATACAGTATATCAATAAACTTGTTGATAAAGGCGTTATATTTGCACCGGCTAGTGGCAGGCAGATAACGAGTCTTAAGAGACTTTTTGGGGCTGTCAGTGATAAGCTTGCATATATTGCAGAGAATGGTGCACTTGTGGAATACAAGGGTGAAACTATTGGAAAGACTGCGATGGATAGGAAGCTTGCGTTAGAGATAATTGAGGATGTAATTGAACAGCCTAATTGTGAGGTGCTTGTATCAGGAGAACATACGTCATATATTAAGCCTAAGTCTCAAGAATATTATTACAGGATGACCAAGGTGGTCAATTATCATACTACATTAGTTGATAAGTTCACAGACATTGACGAGGATATATTAAAGATAGCTGTGTGTGATATGACAGGAATTAAGAACTCTAAAGAACATTTTATTAACAAATGGAGTGATAAGGCTTCAGTACTTGTATCGGGAGAACTTTACTTAGACCTTATGGACACTAATGTTAATAAAGGAAGAGGAATTGAGCAGGTTCAGCAGTATTTTGGACTAAAACCTGAACAATGCATGGCATTTGGTGATAATTATAATGATATCGCTATGTTGGATAAGGTATATTATTCATATGTTATGGAGAAAGCTGTAGAAGATGTTAAGAAACACGGGCGTTTCGTAACAGGATGGGTAGAAGGTACATTAAGAGAGCAATTTAAAGAGATAAGATAAGGAGATTTAAGTTATGGATAAACATATTGATGAGTGTGCGAAGGTGTTTTTAAGAGATCAGAAACAGCTTTTCGATGAGCCTGTTGCATATGATTTAGAGGAAGCTAAGGAATTCTTAGAGGACTGTATGGCGGTATACTGCAAGGATATTAAAGAATTAAGAGAAGTGATGGATGATGAGGGAATGGATGTATCTGACTTAAGCAATGATGAGCTTCTTGAGCAGTTAGAAGTATTCAGGCTTGATAATGGCGGATATTTCTTCGTGGAAGGATAGTACAGATGCGTATAAATGTTGTATGTGTAGGCAAGATTAAGGAAAAGTTTTATACCCAGGCAGTTGAAGAGTATTCTAAGAGACTTTCAAGATACTGTAAGCTTGATATTGTTGAACTACCTGATGAGAAAACACCGGATAATGCAAGTGATATAGTCAATGAACAGATTAAGAATAAGGAAGGGGAGAGAATCCTTTCTGCCATTAAAGATGATGCTTATGTATGTGCACTTGCAATAGAAGGGAAAATGCTTGATTCTGTTGAACTATCAGAAAAGATTGAAAGACTTGGAATAGAAGGAACAAGTAACATAACATTTGTAATAGGAGGCTCTTTGGGACTTGCAGATGCAGTACTTAAGAGAGCTGATTATAAGCTGAGTTTTTCAAGGATGACATTTCCGCACCAGCTTATGAGAGTTATTCTTTTGGAACAGATATACAGGGCTTACAGGATTATGAAGAATGAGCCATATCACAAATAATTAAAGAGGATAGAATATGAAAAGAAGAAAAAAAACATTTATTATATTAGCAGTTATTCTTGTTGTAGTTCTGTTAGTTGCAGGATATATTAAGTTCTTTAATGGACGTCTGATATATTTCACAACAGGAATGAAGAGCGGTGAGCTTATTAAGACAGCAGGACAGAAGACAACTAATACATGCGAGGCAGATATTCTCATGTCTGATGTGAAGAAGGAATATGAGGAAATGTTTGGCAGTAATATATGGAGAGAGAAAATTGGTGATGCTGATTTTGAAAGCTATATTAAGGACCAGATTAAGAGTAAGTTAATGCGCGTCAAGGCTATGAATGTTAAGGCTAAGGAACGCGGTGTTGTGCTTGGAAGAGAAGAAAAAGATTCTGTGGGTAAGGCTGTTGATGCATTTTACAATGAATTAACTGAATCGCAGATAAGCAGTACAGGAATAACTAAGGATAAACTGAATACAATGTTTACTGAATTTGCAATAGCACAGAAACTCTACGATGACCTTACTTCCAGCATGGATATTGAAGTAAGCGCAGATGAGGCAAGAGTTATTGATATCCAGTATATTGTATCAGATTCAGAGGAAGATATTAATAAAGCATATAATCTTGTGAATTCAGGAAGTTCATTCTTTGCTGTTGCCAAGGAGTACAATGCGGATGGCGAATATGAGTACGAACTGAAACGTGGCGAGATGGATGCAGCATTTGAAAAAGCAGCATTCAATCTGTCTACTGGTGAGATGAGCAGTATAGTTGAGTCAGCAGGCAGATATTACATTATAAGATGTACATCGGATAATGATAAGGCTAAGACTGAGGTTAATAAGTCTGCAATTCTTGAAAAGAGAAAGTTAGAGCAGTTTAATACTGATTTTGAGAAATATGAAGCTGGTATATATATGGAATTTAATAATAGCGAATGGAAGAAATTAAGTATTCAGGATGCGTATACGTTGGGAAGCAGCTTTGAGGATACTTTCAATGCGTATTTTGGAAAGTAAAGAGGAGAGTAATTAATAATGGCAGCTAATAAATATGATGCTAACAGTATATCTATACTGGAGGGCCTTGAAGCGGTAAGAATGAGACCTGGTATGTATATTGGAAGTGTCGGAACAAAAGGTCTTAATCATCTTATATATGAGATTGCGGATAATTCAGTGGATGAACATCTTGCGGGTTTTTGTACACAGATAAATGTAACTCTTAATGATGATGGAACAGCAACTATCAAGGATAATGGACGAGGTATTCCTATCGGAATCCATCCTAAAGCCGGAATACCTGCGGTTGAGGTTGTATTTACAGTACTTCATGCAGGCGGCAAGTTCGGAGATGGCGGATATAAGATATCAGGAGGACTTCACGGCGTTGGTGCATCTGTAGTTAATGCACTTTCTGTATGGCTTGAGGTTGAGATAAGAGTTGATGGTGGTGTGTACAAGCAAAGATACGAGCGTGGAAAAGCAACAGCGCCACTTGAAAAGATTGGTACATGCAGAAAAAATGATACTGGTACAACTGTTACATTTCTTCCTGATGGAGAAATATTTGAAAAGACAAGATTCAAAGCAGACGCGATAAAGAGCAGGCTTCATGAGACTGCATATCTTAATCCGGGGCTTACAATTGAGTTTGAAGATAAGAGAAAGGGCAGCGAGGATAAGGAAACTTTTCATGAGCCTGACGGACTTAAGGCATATATCAAAGACCTTAACAATGGCAAAGAGACAGTATGCGATATCGTCTACTTTAAGAAGAAGCAGGAAGATATTGAGGTTGAAGTAGCATTTCAGTTTGTTAATGAATTTGAGGAAAATATTCTTGGCTTCTGTAATAACATATACACTCAGGAGGGTGGAACGCATATTACAGGCTTTAAGACCAAGTTTACAATGATTATCAACCAGTATGCGAGAGAACTTGGCATCTTAAAGGATAAGGATGCGAATTTTACAGGTCTTGATGTAAGAAATGGTATGACTGCAGTTGTTGCAGTTAAGCACCCTGCACCAAGATTTGAGGGACAGACCAAGACCAAGCTTGATAATCCGGATGCTGGTACAGTTGTTGCAAATGTAACAGGAGACGAGGTACAGCTTTATTTCGACAGACATTTGGACGACCTTAACGCTGTAATTGCATGTGCTGAAAAATCTGCGAAGATACGAAAAGCAGAAGAAAAGGCTTACAACGAAAACAAAGCCAAGGCTTTTAATGAGTTGAA
>OBKK01000464.1_pt1 | contig 12599 bp, 8 predicted proteins | sample 1503221 | NCBI WGS metagenome assembly OBKK01 (sample SAMN02044683, study PRJEB22538) | human gut metagenome | reverse complement strand
CGCCACTGGTGTTCCTCCTAATATCTACGCATTTCACCGCTACACTAGGAATTCCGCTTACCTCTCCTGCACTCCAGCTCCACAGTTTCAAAAGCAGTTCCGGGGTTGAGCCCCGGATTTTCACTTCTGACTTGTGATGCCGTCTACGCTCCCTTTACACCCAGTAAATCCGGATAACGCTTGCCCCCTACGTATTACCGCGGCTGCTGGCACGTAGTTAGCCGGGGCTTCTTAGTCAGGTACCGTCATTATCTTCCCTGCTGATAGAGCTTTACATACCGAAATACTTCTTCGCTCACGCGGCGTCGCTGCATCAGGGTTTCCCCCATTGTGCAATATTCCCCACTGCTGCCTCCCGTAGGAGTTTGGGCCGTGTCTCAGTCCCAATGTGGCCGATCACCCTCTCAGGTCGGCTACCGATCGTCGGCTTGGTGGGCCGTTACCTCACCAACTACCTAATCGGACGCGAGCCCACCCCAAACCGATAAATCTTTTACCCCAGAACCATGTGATCCCGTGGTCTTATGCGGTATTAGTACACCTTTCGGTGTGTTATTCCCCTGTCTGGGAAAGGTTGCTCACGCGTTACTCACCCGTCCGCCGCTAAAACAGTTCGTAGCAAGCTACTCACTGTCTCCGCTCGACTTGCATGTGTTAGGCACGCCGCCAGCGTTCGTCCTGAGCCAGGATCAAACTCTTTCGTTTAATCCTTTATCTCTCAATTGAGTTTCCTCAACCAAGTTTCACTCATTCGGAATTACTGTCTTGTTTGCGTTGTTATTGTTCTGTATCGTTTTCAAGGTTCGTACCGGTCTCGCAGGCGCCTTTTCAGCGGCTCACGCAATCAGCTTTGTTATCTTATCACAATTTCAGTCCTGCGTCAACCCTTTTTTCTTTTGTTTTTGGGCTTTTTTCAAGACTTTTTAGAAAGACGAACGAATATGTTTGATTTGGCAATCTATTGTTCGTCGCTTTTGGGCGAACCTTTTCCGTCCATCATTTGCCTTTTGTCCGCCAAAAGAGCAGGGGCATCCGTAGCCTTTCTCTGCCACGGATGCCCGATCCGCTCATTATCGCCAAGAAATGTGGCTGCCGCGGTCGTCCTTCTTCACAATCAGCTGATTTTCAATCTCGTCCTTCAGCTCCGAAACATGCGAAATGATGCCAATCTGCCGCTGCTTGCCCGCCATTTCCTTCAATATATTGACTGCCTCGTTGCGCGCGTTGTCACTCAGCGAGCCAAAACCCTCGTCGATAAACATCACATCCAGATGAATCGCCGCCGTCGCCGCCTGAATCTGGTCAGCCATACCGAGCGCCAGCGACAGCGCCGCCATGAACGACTCGCCGCCTGACAGCGTGTTGACGGAGCGTGTCTTGCCCGTTACGATGGAATACACTTCCAAGTCTAACCCCTTGTTTTTGCCCTCGCCCGCGTCCTCGACGTTAATTAGCTTCAGTTCAAACTGCCCGTTCGACATATCGCGGAAGCGCCGGTTCGCGTCGCACAGAATTTTTTCCATATAACTGCGCTGCACGAACGTCTCCAGATTCATCCGGTTGCCGCTTTCGGTGCCCGCCATCACGTCCGAAAGGTGCTGCGCGGTGTTTGCTTCCTTGCACGCATTCGCCAGCGGTTCGCGTCCCTTGCGCAGGTCTTTCAGCACATTTGCATTGCCCGAATGTAGGTTTTCCGCGGCTTTCAGCGCTGCTGATGCCTTTTCCCATGCTGCTTTTGCCGCCTCAAACGCCGCATTCAGCTGCTCCATGTTCGGCTTTTTCTGCTCGGCAATGGCGTTCTGCGCCGTCGCACGCTGCCCCTCTGCCTTGGATTTCCTCTGGTCAAAGTCGCTGACTACCTTCTGCAAGCGATCAGGCTCTTCTGCGTCGTAGTCCGCCGTCAGCGACTTCCACTGCACCTCATCCAGCGACTTTTCCACCATCGTCTGCTGATACTGCTGGTTAAATTCTTCCCCATTCGCCTGTTTCTGCGGCATCTCCTCGTTCAGCCGCCGAATCTGCGTTTCGCAGTCCGTTTCCGCTTTCTGCGCCTGACGTTCTTTTTCCGCAGCCTGACTTGCCGCTGCTTCCGCCTTTTCCCTCGCTTCCCGCGCCTGTGCGCGCTGTGCCACCGCGTCCTCGCGCGTGCGGTATGCGTTGCTGGACAATTCTTCCTGATGGAACTTCCACGTTTTTTCTGCTTCAGCCTTTTTCACTGCGGTGGATTTTGCCGTCTCCTGCGCGGCAGATGCTGCCTTTTCCAGCTTTTCGCGCTCTGCTTTCGCCCCTTCGAGATTTTTCCGCACCTCGTCCAGCGCCTTCAGCTTCGCCTGAACCGACTTCGACGCGCTTTGCAGCTCCGGCAGCCACGCTTGCAGCATCGCTTCCACATCCGCCGCCGTTGCCATCAGCACATTTTCGCGGATGTTCGTCGCGTTCTCTACCAGCTTTCTCTCCTGATCCGCCGCCGCTTTCTGCTGCACTTCCAGCACATCCCGCGCCGATTTCGCGTCGGATGCCGCCGTTTCCTGCGCTTTCGCCGCGTCATCCGCCGCCTTACGCCGCCGCTCCAGCTGTTCGCGGTTCAGCTGCTGATTTTCCTGCGTCAGCTGGCACGGCGCGGGATGCTCCAGTGCGCCGCAGACCGGGCAAGGCTTTCCGGGCGCAAGTTCACGCGCCAGCAAGCCCGCCTGCGCGTTGAGGAACGCCAAGCGATAATCATCATATTCATTCTGTGCCCGCTGATATTTTTGCGTTGCGCTGGCATACGCGTCCTTCGCCGCCGCTGCTTGCCTTGCTTTCTCCTGCACGTCTTTCTGGTTGCCGTGCAAGTCCTCCAGCGATTTCTTCAGGTCGCGATACTGCTGATTCTGCTGCTTGCAGACCTCATAAGCGGCTTCTGTGCCCTGTAATTCCGCTTCCTGCGTCCGCCACGCGTCTTCCTGCTTCTTGAAATCATCCAGTGCTTTCTTGGCTGATTCCGCATTCGCCTTCGCCTTCGCATCCGCTTCTTCCGCCTGACGCAGTGCCTTTTCCGCCTCTTCCAGCGCAGCAAAGGTTTTCAGCGCCTTTTCGACCTTTGTTTCAACCTCCGCGCATTGCGTTGTTGCCGCATCCTTCGTCTTTTCCATCTGCTGATGAAGCGCCGCCGCATCCGCCGCCGTCTGCTTCAGCTGCGGAAGTTCCTGCTGCTTCGCCGCCAGTTCCATCTGTGCATTCGTCAGCGCATCCCGTGCATCCTTCATGCGCTGATACTTCGGTTCGATTGCCCACGCATCGCGGATTTTGCCAATCAGCCCGCGCTTTTTCTCGATTTCATCCGCCTGTGCCGCGCATTCTTGCAGTGTCTTTTCCGCATCCTCCAGTTCCTTAAAACGCTGCATCAGCGGCTGTGCGGCTTCGATTCGCTTCATGCACTCGTCACGGTCTTTCTGCGCTGCCGTCTGCCGCTGCGCCAATTCGCGCTGCTGCATCTCCAAGCGCGCACACACGTCGGACAGCACATCCACCAGCGTATCCACCTGTTCGGGCTGCAATTCTTTTGCAGTGATAACCGTGCCTTTCGCCGCTTCCAGCGTCTGCGCATCTTCCTCCGGCAGCCCTTCCGTCACCGCTCTCCCCGCAAAAAAGGACATATTCGCTCGCTGGGTCTTCGCCGCGGTGTTCTTCTCCTTCGCCAGCGTCTTCAGGCGTTCGCTCAACTGATAATAGTAGTCCGTTTTCAGCAAATCGCGCAGCAGTTCCGTCTTTTCCTTGCTGCCCGCGCGCAGGAAGTCCATAAATTCACCCTGCGCAATCATCACCACTTTGCGGAACTGATCTGCCGTCAAGCCCACGAGTTCCTCAATTTTGCGGTTTGTGTCCGACAGCTTGCCCGGATACTGCGACCCGTCCGGCATCAGCAGCTCCGCCGTCTCGCCCTCTTCCTGCTGCTTTGCACCTGTTCGCTTGGCGGGGCGGATGTGCCGCGGCGTGCGCGTAATCTTGTACGTTTCCTCCTGCCCGTGCTGATGCGCCGTAAAGACAAGCGACACAAGCGGCTTGTCATTCCGCACGTCCACAAACTGGCTCAGCAGCTCGTTTTCCTTGCCGCTGCCGTTTGTGCTCACTTCGCCGTAGAGCGCGAACATCATTGCATCGAAAATGGTGGATTTGCCCGACCCCGTGTCGCCGCTGATGAGGAAAAAATCGCCGCCCTTTTGGAAGTCAATCTCCGTTTTCTCGCCGTAAGAGCCAAAGGCCTGCATCGTCAAAAGAATCGGTTTCATGCGTTTTCCTCCTTCATGGCGTTCATGACCTCCGTCAGCAGCGCCTTTTCCTCGGCGTTCAGCCGCTCGCCCGCAAATTGCAGGCACAGCTCGTAGGGGGAGAGCGCTTCCGTGCGCTCCTGCAGGGCTGCCAGTTCCACCGTTTCCTCGCGCTCGCGCCGAAGCTCCAGCAGATTCGGGTACTTCGACCGCAGCAGTTCGCGCAGACCCGCCATGTCTTCCGCCTTCGCGCCCGTCACGCAGATGGACACGAAATCCTCGCTCGCGCCGGACAGCAGCGCTTCCCGCGTCGCGCGCAGCTTCCGCACCTGATGGACGGGGTGCAGCGGCAAAACCGTCGTCTGCACGTCGCCTTTCGCGCCCATTTCCACCATCAAGATGCCCTTCTGCTGATTTTCCTCGCTGAGGGAGTAGGGCATCGGCGTGCCGCAGTAACGCAGCGTTTCACTGCCGACCTTCATCGGCTTGTGGATGTGTCCCAGCGCAGCATAGTCAAAGTCCGCAATCAGCGACGCGGGAATTGCATCCAGATTGCCGACCTGCTTCACCTCGTTCTCCGCGCGCTCGATGTTCTCCGCGTCGCCGCCATCGGGCAGGAAGAACTGATGGCTGACCAGCACGTTCCGCTCGTCGGGGTTCAGCGGCGACAGCGCCAGCAGACGCGAAAATGCTTCGGGATAGCTCAAATTGTCGCCGTTCTCCTTCGTCCCGGCCACAAGGCGCACCATGCCCGGCCGCACGAACGGCAGCAGGTAGAAATTCACCGCACCGAAATCGTCCGTCAGGGTGACGCGCTCGATGGTTTCGCCCTTCTGCATGGGCGGATTGCCAATCATGTGGATGCCGCGGTCAGACAGTTCGCTGCGGAAGACATCGAGCCGCTGCGCGCTGTCGTGGTTGCCGGAAATCAGCATGATTTCGCCGTTCGGGAGCGCCGCGCGGAGCTGCGTCATGAAGTCGTCAAACAGCGCAACCGCTTCGACAGGCGGCACGGAACGATCGTAAATATCCCCCGCGAAAACAACGGCGTCGGGCTGATACTGCCGGGTCAGCGCGACGATTTCATCAAGAATGGCCTTCTGATCTTTCAGCAGGTCATGCTCGTAGAGCTTGATGCCCAGATGGAGGTCGGACAGGTGGAAAAAGCGCATAGACTGCCTCCTTTTGAAATTACGAATTTCCGCTGACGCCATGCAATTCACCATTTTTCGTGCTTGTCAGCATCTTTTTTTTGTTTCCATTATACAACATTACAGGAATTTGTCAACTTCATTTTCCGTTTTGCTTTTCGTACATGAAAAAGGGCTGTGAAAGAACGGTTTGTCCTTCCGCAGCCTCTTGCGCAATTATACTATTTCCAGATAAAGCAGTATGATTAGTCACCGAACGAGATGCCGATGTTCCGGGCGGTCGTAATCATCGTGTTGTCCGGCGGAACCAGCTTCGGCACGCCGGCAATGTCGGACAGCTTGTTGTGGGTGATTTCGTTGCCTTTCAGCGCCACGGTTACGCCGTACACGCCGTCGCGGATGAGTTCCGCCGCGTGCACGCCAAACTGCGTGGACAGCACGCGGTCGTAGGCGTTCGGGCTGCCGCCGCGCTGGATGTGACCCGGCACAACCGCGCGCGCTTCCACGCCCACGAGGTCGCGGAGCTGCTGCGCTACATACGCGCTGGACGAGAAATGTTCCGCCGCGCGCTTGGCTTCGCGTTCCTTCTTGCCCATCTTCGCTTCTTCGGGGGTCATTGCGCCCTCAGCCACCGCGATAATCGTGAAGCCCTTGTTGCTCTTGGCGCGGCTCTCGACGACCTTGGCAACCTTTTCAATTTTATAGGGGATTTCGGGAATCAGGATGGCATCCGCGCCGCCCGCCACGCCGGAATACAGCGTCAGCCAGCCCGCCTTGTTGCCCATGATTTCCACCACCATGCAGCGCCCATGCGACGCCGCCGTGGTGTGGATGCGGTCGATGACCTCCGTCGCAATGTCCATCGCCGTGTGGAAGCCAAACGTGAAGTCCGTGCCGTACAGGTCATTGTCAATCGTTTTGGGCAGACCGATGACGTTCAGCCCTTCCTTGGAAAGGAGGTTCGCCGTCTTGTGCGTGCCGTTGCCGCCGAGGGTGACAAGGCAGTCGAGCTTCAAATCCTTGTAGGTCTTTTTCATCGCGGCAACCTTGTCCACGTTATCCTCGCCAATCTTGCGCATATCGCGGAAGGGCGTGCGCGCCGTGCCAAGAATCGTGCCGCCAAGGGTCAGGATGCCGGAGAACTGGCTGCGCTTCATCTCCTGATAGTCGCCCGTGATGAGACCCCGATAGCCGTCGTGGATGCCGACAATCTCCGCGTCAAACAATTCATACGCCGCGCGGGTCACGCCACGAATTGCCGCGTTCAAGCCGGGGCAGTCGCCGCCGCTGGTCAGAATACCGATTCTTCTCTTCATTGCCAAACCTGACCTCCTCTTGATTTTTGCTGGATTCAAGCGTATTATAACATGGTTGCAGGCAAATTTCCACCGTCATTTTGACGAAATTGCCCGTTCTGTGTCTAGCGTGTGTTTCTAAAATGAGACCGATGCAGTTTCGAGCAGATTTTCTTGCAATTCAAGGATGAAAACCGAAGGTTTACTGGCGGTAAATCGAGGTTTGAAGACGCGGAAGTGCAAGAAAAGATGCCGAAAATGCTGCCGGGTGAATTTAGAAACACACGCAAATTGCGGCGTTTTTCTCCATCCATCACGCCGAAAAAGGAGGATTTTGCCCATGTCGAACAAAGCGCGCGTCCTCAATCACCTGCAGGCGCTTAGCATTCCCTGCGAAGTTTACGAGCATCCCGCGGTTTTCACCATGGAGGAGTGCCTCGCGCTGCCCTACGCCGCGCCGGATGTCACCTTCTGCAAGAACATTCTCTTGTGCAACCGCCAGCAGACGGCGTTCTATCTGTATGTGACCCTGCCAGACAAGCCTTTCCGCACGGCGGACACGAGCAAGTTGCTGCATTCCTCGCGGTTGTCGTTTGCGCCATCGGAATGTCTGCCGACGATGCTGGGGCTGGAATCAGGGAGCTTGTCGCCGCTGGGTCTGTGGTTTGACGAGGAGAAGCGGATTCAGCTGGTCTTTGACCATGATGTGAAGCGGGAAGGACGGATTGCGTTCCATCCATGCGATAATACGGCGACGGTGGTGTTTGCGCAGGAGGTTTTCTGGACACAGGTCGTGCCGACATTGGGGCATGAACCGATTTGGCTGTAAAGGAAGAAGAGCATGTGCCGCGGTTTGCAATGCTATGCTGCAATTGGGAACAGTCCTGATATATCCGCTTTTATCCTTCGGGGGTCATTTTTTTCATTGCAATCAGCGTTGCCAGCATGATTAAAGGGAATATACAGCCCGTCAGCAGACCCGCCTGAAGATTATCTCCGGCATGCTGCGAAAAATATCCCACCACACTCGGCCCAAATGCGCCGCCCATGTCCCCTGCCATTGCCAGCAGTGCAAACAGCGCCGTACCGCCTTTGGGAATCCTCGGAGCAGTGATGCTGATGCTTCCGGGCCACATAATACCCACTGAGAAGCCGCACATGACACAGCCAACTAAGCCCCAAATCGGCATTGCAGATAGACCGGCCAAAAGATAGCTCACGACGCAAATAACGCCCGATATAAGCATAAACTTTATCAAATCTATCTTTTCTCCGAATTTGCCATACAGCATACGCGAAATTCCCATTGTGGTTGCAAACAAGCACGCCCCTGCCAAATCGCCGACAGATTTCGTTAATCCTAATGCGGATTCTGCAAAAGCTGATGCCCACTGCGCCATTGACATTTCAGATGCTCCAGCACAAATCATAAGGATGATTGCAGCTGCAAAAATAGGCTTTTTCAGCAATTGACGCAGCGACATTCCTTGCCCGTCTTCTACCAGACGCTCAATCGGACAAGTAGCAAAATTGTAGATATTATACAGCGGAATAATTGCCCATACGCAAGCCAGTATCTGCCATTTGTCGATGCCGAAAATTGCAAAGTACAGCGTAGAAAGCAAAATCACGCCCACACTGCCCCAGCAATAGAAAGAATGAAGAAGGCTCATCACCTTTTCCTTATGTTCGAAGGGACAGGCTTCCACAATCGGACTGCACAGTACCTCAATAAGGCCGCTCCCGAATGCGTAAAAAAACACGCCGATCAGTATTCCGATATAGGGCGATACGATATTGGGTAAAACTGCAATGCCAATCAGACCAAGACCAGCTAACAGCTGCGACGCCACAATGGACTTTCGGTAGCCAATAGCATCTACATACTTTGCGCATATTAAGTCTACGACCAACTGCGTCACATAGAACACCGCAGGAATTAAGGCAATCTGACCCAGTGAAATGTTGAAATCAGAATGAAACGACCAAAAAAGCAATGGCGCAAAATTAGCGGCAATTGCTTGCGTGATGAGGCCAAGGTAGCAGGCTCTTAATGTTTTGCTGTAGTTCTTCATGACTCGAAGCGCTCCTTTCAGAATTCTCTTGAATAATATCACGTTTATTTTGGAATAGCAATTGACTTTTCCACCTTATTGTTGTACAATATCACAATGCAGAGGAGGTTGGCATGTTTGGAGAATAATAGCGAATTGAAAATCATCACAGATGAAACGCTCATGGAAAAGAGAAACCACGGTCAACCGGCATTTCCGTTCCAATACTATCTGGAAGACATCTGGGATTTCGACTTTCATACGCTCGGTTGGCATTGGCATCAAGAAATTGAATTTGTTTATGTGCAAAGCGGCGAAGCACACTGCTGTGTCGGAAAAGATCGTTTTTCTCTGCCAGCAGGCAGCGGCTTATTTATCAATACGAAAATACTACATCAATTTACAGCAGAGCACCCCACCGTGATACCTAATATTGTTTTTTCTCCGGTGCTGTTAGCTTCACCAGAAAGTTTTGTATATCAACAATATGTTAAGCCATTGCTTGTTTCCGACATTCCCTATTTGGTTTTTGAGCCGCTTTCTTTATGGCATAAGGAGATACTTTCACTGCTGAATCAAGTTTTCAAAACACAAGAGCAGCCAAATTTCAGGGAGTTGACAACTTTGCGACTGCTGACCTCCATTTGGGAAGTGCTGTATGAAAATATGGAATCCAGGCTTCAGCAGGGGCAGCCTGTTAAAAGAGACCTCAATGCTTCTCGCCTGCAAATGATGATGAGTTTTATTCATAGTCATTATGCTGACCAGATTTCCCTTGCTGATATTGCAAATTTTGCCCATGTAAGCAATAACAGTTGTATGCAAATCTTCAAAAATGGCATTCGCCAGTCTCCAGTTTCCTACTTAATACAGTACAGACTGAAAAAAGCCGCTGAACTGCTGGCAAACACGGAAATGAAGGTTGCGGTCATATCAGAAGAATGCGGATTTCACGATGTCCCATATTTTTACCGCAAATTCAAAGAAATTTACGGAATCTCTCCAGTTGAATATAGAAAAAGCAACCTGTAATAGCATTTCCAGATAAGAAAGTGCCGAAATCCCCCTCAAATTCCCCTTTTTCGGGAATTTTCCTCCCCCTTCGTTCGTTTCATACACAGGACGCACATTTCCAGCCCTCATCCACCCCGGAGAAAAGGAGCATCACCCCATGCAGCACATTTGGAAAGTCTTGCTGACCTCTCTGCTGATTTTCGCCCTTGCCGCCACCGCTTGCCTCGCTGAGGACAGCGAAGCGCAGTATCAGGCATATTCCTACACCACTTTCAGCCTGCGCCAAACGCCCAGCGAAAGTGACCGCGGCATCACCGTGCAGAAGAAGACAAAAATCCTCATTCTGGAATGGGATGACGCGTGGTGCAAGGTGCAGGTCGGCAATAAGGTCGGGTATGCCAAACCGGAATGGCTGTACCGCGTGCAGTCGCTGGATGCGCTGCATCATCCCCTGCAAAATCTGCCGCATCGCATGAGCGGATATGTAGAATTTTCGCAGGACACGCTGATTTCGGGTGGAAAATTCAAGGGCTGCACCGCGTCCGCCGGGCAAATCGCCTGTGTGGAAGCACAAGCGGACGGCGCGTACCTGCTGCCCGTCTGGCGCGGCGAGATGCAGCTGACGGACGATATCGGTGCCTATCATCCCTTCGCGGATTGGGAAACTGCCGAACCGGGTGACATCATCGGCGGCTTCACCACCTTCTACGGCGACCAGCAGGGGCAAGGCAGGGCAGCGGCACGCGAGCATAACATCAGCGAAGGGGTCAAGCGCATTGACGGCGTGGCGGTGGGGCGTGAGGAAACCTTCTCCTTCAACGCGCTGTGTGCGCCATACCGCCATTCAAACGGCTATGAGCTTGCGCCGAATGTCAGCACGGACGGCTTCGGGTACGGCGGCGGGGTGTGTCAGGTGACGACGACGCTCTACAACGCCGCGCTGACGCTGCCGCTGCAAATCGAGGAGTGGGCGCTGCACAGCAAGCAGGGCGCGGTGTATGTGCCGCAGTTTTTTGATGCCGCCGTGGGCAGTTACAGCGACTTCACGTTTGTGAATCTGCTGCCGTACGGGGTGCAGATTCACGCATCAGCGCAGAGCGGCGTGCTGACGGTGCTGTTCTGCCGCGCAGAGGAAGATTCGCAGTAAAAAAATCCACATGAAAAGAACCGGCATGTCCCGCCCTTGACGCGGATGTGCCGGTTCTTGTTTTGGGCATAGTTTGCCCGTCGGATACCATTGACTGCTCTGCGAACCTCAGCGGCGGCGGCGCATCACATCATCCGCCACTTCCAGCGTTGCCGCCAGTGCGTTGTTGACGCGCTTCATCTCGCTCAGGTTATAGTCGCGTGGCCAGCTCATCATTTGGTCGCGTATTGCGCCACGAATGCGTTCTACCATTGCCTCGCCTTCCGGCATCAGCCCGACAAGCACCTTGCGTCGGTCTTTGTCGCTGCGCTGGCGTGAAATCAGCCCCCGCGCGCAGAGTGTTTCCACCAGCGGCGTCACGTTCGGCTTGGCGATGCACAGCCGTTCACTGATTTCCCCAATGCTGATTTTCCCCTCGCGCAGCACGCAGAGTACCAGCAGACTGGAAATCGGCATCCCCAGCGAATGCGCAATGTCATCAATGCGCAGGAAATACTTCGGCATTTTGTAGAGCGCCTCGAAGAGATTGTCTGTCATTCCCTCCATAAGCGCGGTATCGTCCGTCCAGACCTTTGGCATTCGTAAATCCCTCCAGTTTTCGTGAATCCCGGATAAATGATAATTCAATCCACGCTCCCCGCACAGGGAGTGACACCTTGCAGCTTGCGGAGGACAAAACGCTTGCGATTGAAACGAAGGGTCGCAAGAAACATCCCGCGTTTTCATGGTGTCGCGCGATGCCGCTATTTCTCGTTTTCCCTCATCATCTGTATAATAGCATACTTATTTTCAGCGTGCAAGCGTGGTTGTACACGCTTTTTTGTGTTTTGCGAATTCTTACCTGTACTTTTTTTGTACTTTGCAGGCAGCCGTTGTTATACTATTTCCAGATAAGAATGCGCCAAGATGCGCCGCGAATTTTTCATTCTGGCTAACGTGAATGAAACGCAGCGTAGCAGCGCTACGCTAAGTGGAATGAGCGGACGCCAGAAGGGAAAAGGCGCAAGCAGATGGCGCAGGTGAATCTGGAAATAGTATTAGGTTCTTATTGTCCTGATAATTTTTCCTGTTCGTTTCCCGCGTTCCCTTTTTGCCCTTCCCGAATCATTTTTTCACACCGCCGTACCAGTTCTTCCAGCTGATTCAGGGATTCCGTCTGCGTGTCTGCCAGCCGGGCAACAACGGTATTCATGTAAAACTGCTTGTATGCGCGCAGAACAAACGGATGGGTAATGCAGCTTTCCCGGTGATCTGCTTGCAGGTCGTATCCGCTGCCGGATGACATGGTGATGAGCGCGCGCCCGTCATACAGCGCGACTTCGCCCATGGTGTACGGCAGCTTCTCCTGCGCAAAATAGAGGTGGAAAAACGGATTCTCGCGCGCCTGCTGCACCAGCACATCGAGGATTTGCTTGCGTTCCTTCGGCGTGAAATTGCGCAGGAAGTGCAGGTGGTCGCTTTGCCGCCCAGTGCGGACAAATTCCTCCATTGCCGCCTTGTTCAGCACAATGTAGGTCGGGCGGCGGCGGTGCATCATGTTCGTCATCCGCACCTGATGGATTTCCGCCAGCGCCGCCACAATCGGCTCGTACTCCTCGCGCGTCATCCCCATCCGCGCAAACCCCTCCCGCACAACCGGGTAGAGCCCCTCCAGCGGGATATACTGGAACAGCACGTCCGGGAAAGCTGCA
>OBKK01000458.1_pt1 | contig 12724 bp, 10 predicted proteins | sample 1503221 | NCBI WGS metagenome assembly OBKK01 (sample SAMN02044683, study PRJEB22538) | human gut metagenome | reverse complement strand
CGTCTACCACCGTGAAGCGCGCGTCGCCAACCATCTTGCGCGCCGTGCCGAAGCACTCCAGCCAGCGGTTCAGGGACGCCACCACGTCGGCGGAGGTCATTTCCTTGCCATTGTGGAACTTCACGCCCTTGCGGAGGTGGAAAGTGAACGCGGAGTTGTCGTCGCTCACGTCGTAGCTTTCGCACAGTTCCGGCGCAATGCTGCCGTCCGCCTTCAGGGTAACGAGCTGCTCCATCACCGTGCCGCGCAGCATGTTGCGGCCATTGACGGAGGTATCCTTGTGCAGGTCGTAGGACGCGCTCTGGTTGTCATCGGCAATGTTGATGATGTCCAGATAGTCCTCTGCGAAAGCTGCGGGCAGAGCCAGCGCCGCCAGCAAGGTCAGCGCCATGAGCAGGGAGAAGAGTTTCTTTGCCATTTTGCGTTTCTTCCTTCCTTTGTCCTTCCGGGTGTGAAGATACCCTGTCCCATCCATGCGCGCTTTTTGCCGCTGTCGGGCGCTGCGCGTTTTTAGCAGGGCAAAAGCAATTTTACCACGATTTCATCTGTTTTTCAAGAGAATTTTACGTTTTTTGCGGAAAAATCATAACAAATTTGATTAAATAACGCAGAATGTTCGTCTTTTTCGCAAAGCGGTTGATTGCTTGCCAGATACGCATGCTTTTGGTATAACATTTGTTATATATAACGAACGCATAGGAGATGCTTCTCCCCTTGCAACAAAAAACAAAGCCGTAAATAATCCCCAAAAGTAGCGGTGCCAAACGTTTCCAAACAGTGATCGCAGACTTCGTCTGTTTTCATTGCCCTTTGGTCGCCTCCGCAGAGGCGATTCCCCATGCAACAAGAAAAGCAAAGCCGCAGATAGCCCCAAAAATGGCGGCGCCGAAGGGGTCGAAGGGCGATCGAAAAGCCCCCTCGTCGCCTCCGCAGAGGCAAAATCCCTGCACAACAATACAGAAATAGGCAAAAAGAGCCGGCAGCGCCTCTCCACGCTGCCGGCTCGTTATCAGCCGCTGATAAATTACTCTCCCACAACCTGCTTGCCGCCCACAAACACAGCCTTGGTGCGGCACTGAATGTCGCGCAGCGGGTTGCCTTCAAAGATGGCGATGTCCGCATCCTTGCCGACTTCCAGTGAACCCACGCGATCAGCGATGCCCACGACATGCGCCGGGTTGATGGTGATGGCGCGCCATGCGGATTCTTCCTTCATGCCCGCCTTAACTGCCAGACCCGCGCACAGCGGCAGGTAGTACAGCGGAATCACCGGCGCGTCGGTGATGATGCAGACTTCCAGCCCTGCGCGGTCGAGGATGCCCGCCGTCTCGAATGTCTTTTCGCGCAGCTCAATCTTGCTCTTCGAGCCGAGCGACGGGCCGACCAGCACGGGCTTGCCCGCCTTCACCAGCTGATCCACAATCAGGTGACCTTCGGTGCAGTGGTCGAGCGTAATGTCCAAATCGAACTCACGGGCGATGCGCAGGGCGGTCAGAATGTCGTCCGCGCGGTGCGCGTGGGCCTTGAGCGGAATCTGCTTGCGAATGACGGGCAGCAGAGCCTCCAGCTGCATATCAAACGGGCGGGTCTTGGTGGGGTCTTTTTCCGCCGCATCGATTTCAGCAGCATAGCGCTTCGCCTTGAAGAGCTGTTCGCGCAGGAGCGCCGCGACCGCCATGCGGGTGACGGGTTCCTTGTGGCCGTTCTGACCATAGCAGCCCTTGGGGTTCTCGCCGAAAGCAATCTTCATGGCGACGGGGTACTTGACAATCATGTCGTCGATGCAGTTGCCGTCGAGTTTGAGGGCAACAAACGTGCCGCCAAGGACATTCGCCGAGCCGGGGCCGGTGGTCGCGGTGGTCACGCCGCCTTCGAGAGCGAGGTGGAAGGCTTCGTCGCGAGGATTGATGCCGTCGATAGAGCGCATTTCGGGGGTCACAGGGCTGGAATATTCGTTGCAGTCATTGCCCTCCCAGCGCATCCCCTCTTCGTCGATACCGATATGGCAGTGCGCGTCGATGAAGCCGGGGGTCACGAGGCAGCCTGTGGCGTCGATGACCTTGGCATCCGCGGGCGCATCGACGGTCTTGCCGATGGCGGCGATTTTGCCGTCGTCGCCGATGAGCAGTTCACCATTTTCGATTTCCGCGCCCGTGATAGGCTTGATTTTTCCACCCTTAATGAGAATCATAGGGGTCAACCTCCTTATGTTGAACAAGGGCTTGCACCCTTGAACTTTTTGCTGATTATGCAGGGGTTTCGCCTCTGCGGAGGCGACCAAAGGACAATGAAAACAGACAAAGCCTGCGATCGCCCTTTGGAAGCCTTCGGCTCGCACCCATGCTACTGGTCTTTATCGCAACGAGCGCGGCGTTACTCTTCCTTCAAATACTTGTCCATCCACGCGGTGATTTCCTGCAAACGGCGGATGCGGCCCTTGGGCTTGCCGCCGCGGCTCAGCTCGTGGTTCTCACCGTGGAACAGGCACAGGCGCGTCGGGACGCCGTGGTGAATCAGCGTCGAGTACATTTGCAGCGCCTCCACCATCCAGCAGCGGTAATCCTCCTCCGAATGGATGAACAGCGTCGGCGTGGTGCAGCGGTCGGCGTATTTCAGCGGCGACTGCTTCCACATCTTGTCCAGATTCGTGTGGGTTGTGGCGAGAATCTGCCGCTCGGCGAACAGTGTGCCGATGTCGCTCGTGCCCTCCATGCTGACGAAGTTCGCAATGCCGCGCTGGGATGCCGCCGCCGCGAAACGGTTCGTGTGGCCAATAATCCAGTTGGTCATGAAGCCGCCATAGCTGCCGCCCGTCACGCCCATATGTTTCTCGTCCATGTCGGGATAGGCTTTCAGCGCCTCGTCACAGAACGCCATGATGTCGTCATAATCAATCGTGCCGAAGCGGCCGCAGATGTAGCCGAATTCGTTGCCCCGGCTTTCGCCGCCGCGCGGGTTGCAGTAGATAACGTAGTAGCCGTGATTCGCCCAGTACTGCATCTCGTGGTAGTACACCGCGCCATAGGTCAGGTGCGGGCCGCCGTGAATGTCAAGGATGACAGGCGTCTTCTTGCCCGGCACATGGTTGGTCGGTGTCATCACGAAGCCGTCAATCTGTACGCCGTCGCTGTTGATGAATTGCAGCGGCTGCGGGATAACGGGCGGCTTGGTGAGGAAGAAGTCGTCGTTCCAGCTGCTCAGGCGGGTCAGCTTGCCCTCCGCAAAACGATACAGCTCCTGCAAGCGCATGTCATACATCGCCACGCAGTACACTGCGCCGTTCTGCACATCGAAGCAGTCAATCGAGCCGTCCTTCTCCAGCAGCTTCTCCATCTTACCCGTGCGGTCAATGCGCCACAGGTGCGTCGCATCATATACGCCAGTCAGGAAGTACAGGTACTCCCCGTCCGCGCGCATCACATAGCCGCCGCCCATGCGGCAGTCGCTGCCGACGGGGTTGCCGACGTTGATTTCGTCGTCCGTGTCGCACAGGAGGGTGCGCGCGCCCGTTTCGAGGTTCAGCAGCAGCAGGTCGGGACACTGTGCGCAGCTGTACCGATCCATCTTCGTCCCGCAGTAGGCAAGCGAATCGCCCCAGAACGTCATGCCTTCAATGTAATATTCATCTTCCGGCAGCAGGCAAGTGATTTTGCTCTTCTCCGCGTCGTAGCAGTAAACGCCGACAAGCTCTTTTTCAATCGGTTCCACCATGCAGCCCGCGTAAGCAATCTTCATGCCCTCTACGCACACTTCCATCACGCGGAAGCGCGGCGGGGTGATGCGCTTGAGTTCTTTGCCGTCCCAGAGATACAGCGTCTTGCGGGTCTTGTTGATGACGCCCTTGCCGTTGAACCAGAAGGGATATTCATCGAACACGGTGCAGACCTCATTGCGCTCCTTCTCCGCCAGACGCGCCGCGAGCCGCTCATGCCCTGCCAGCCCTTCCAGCGCGGCTTCGGTCGTCAGGTTATCAACGCGGGAGAACACAATGCTTCCATCCGTCAGTACGCCTTCGAGCGACAGGGAGCCTTCGCCGCGGCATACTTCTTCCGCCGCACTGCCCGCATTCTGGCGGTACAGCACGGTCTGCCCATCCGGGAAAGCGTCATCCGCTTCGACCGGCACGGTGTACAGCAGCGTTTCCGCGCCCTGCCAGCAGAAGCCCTTCACTCGTCCGGAGTTCGTCAGACAGGCATTTTCGCCGCTTTCCGCATCGATGCGGTAGAGGTTGGCGTTGTAGCCATTCTTTGCGAGATCAGGCGTCGTCGCGACATAGGCGACCTTCTTCCCGTCGGGGCTGATTTGCACCTGCGAGAGGAAATTATACATAAGAAAATCATCAAGTTGAAGCTGTTCCACGCTATTTCCTGCCTTTCAGGGCACAGCGGTAGGCGCTGCGTCCGCAACAAAATGGGGAACTGGGTTCTTGTTGTTGGGAAGTTTCTTGCTCTTTTTTGGGGATGGGGAATGCAAAGAATGCCAGAGGGTGTTTTTGAACCCTCTGGTTGTTCTTTGTTGCAGGGATTTCGCCTCTGCGGAAGCAACAAGGGGGGCAAATAGACAAAGTCTGCGATTACCCCTTGTGTGCCAAATCGACCTTGGAGGCGAGGTAAGCGAAAGCGAAGTAGCAGTCGTTTTCGTCGCCCGCCTTCACCACGCGCTCCATCAGGTCATATGCCTTGTCAGGCTGACCATTCTGAAGGAAATAGTTCGCGATGCCGAAGCCCATGGTGATGAGCTCCAGTGCCGTAACCTCCTCGGGGTCGGCGGACAGCAGCTCTTCCGGTTTCTTCAAGCCCTTGTACATCAGCAGACGCGCATAATAGGCGGTGTTCTCGCCCGGATTCATGTGGTCGGTGATGCGCGCAAGAATCTTCGCCGCTTCCTCGTCGTTGCCAAGGCGCTTGAGCGTCATGTAGTACCAGTCGGTCACGGCAATCAGCTCCGGCTCCGCATCCGTCAGCTCATAGCAGCGCGCATACGCCTTCGCCGCTTTCGCATAATCGCGCAGGAGGAAGTAGCTCAGTCCCAGATGATAGAACACATTCCAATCATTCGGATTCAGACGGGACGCAATCACGAAATCCGCCGCGGCGTCCTCAAAGCGCCAGCAGGACAGGAAGCGATGCGCACGATGACGATAATATTCCCAGTTGAAGGGGTCGCAGGAAATTGCCATGGCGTAGCACTCTTCCGCCTCGCGCATCATGGACACCTTCGCCAGCGCATGACCCTTCTTCATCCAAGCGTCGCCGCTTTCGGGATTCGCAGCCACAGCCGCGCTCGCCGCCTGAATATCCGCCGTCTCCGGCACAACGCAGCGCACAAAGCTCGCCGATTCATATGCCTGATTCATTGTTCTCGCTCCTCCCTTCAAGCCTGACCGATGTTCTTCAGGTCAACACGCGCTGCCAGGCAGCCGAACGCCGCGTACCACTTGCTGTGTTCCGCCGTGTACACGACCTTCTTGAGCATTTCGACGCCCTTTTCTTCCTGGCCGTTCATGCGGTAGTAGTTCGCCACGCCGAAGCCTTGCGTGATAACGTCCAGCCCCGCACCGTCGCCCGCGTTGGTGAAGAGCGTTTCCGGCGCGCGCAGCCCCTTGTAGACGCGCAGGCGCTGATAGTAGGAGTTCGCCACCTCGTCGGACACAGGCATGTCCTCGGTGATTTCGTCCAGCAGCTTCGCCGCCTCTTCGTCCTTGCCCAGCCGCTTGAGCGTCATGTAATGCCAGTCCGTCACGGCGCAGATATCGTCAGCGGTCTTGTTCAGCGCGGCACAGCGCGTGTACGCCCAATCCGCCTTGTCATACATGCCCAGCAGGAAGTAGCTCAAGCCCAGATGATACCACACGTTCCAGTCGTTCGGATTCAGGCGGGACGCGATGGTGAAGTCCGCCGCGCCATCGGCAAAGTACCCGCAGGACACGAAGCGGTGCGCACGATGGCGATAGTATTCCCAGTTGAAGGGATTGATGGCAATGGCGCGAGAATAGCACTCCGCCGCCTCACGGTAGTAGCCCAGCCCCGCCAGCAGCAGCCCGCGCTCCTTATGGAGTTCGGCATTCTCCGGATCCTTCGCAATCTTTTCGTCGATTGCGGTCAGTTCCAGGGTCGTCGGCAGTTCGTTCCGCTCCCAAGACGCGACCTGATATTCCTGCACCAGCGTGCTGGAGCGGGCAATGTCCAGACCGACCTTCTTCTTTTCGCTCATGGTTTGTCATCCGCCTTTCTTTTTCGCGATGAATCAGGGGCTTTCCTGCCTGTGATTCATATTTATTGTACGACTTCAGTCGTCCCAATGCTTCAGCTGATCGGCAGCGGCGTGTTCCGCAAAACCGCCCCACGTCTCGTCGCGGCCCGCAATGCGCGTCAGGATTTCCTTCGCCTTCTCGCGGTTGCCCAGCACATATTCCTCGTACACCGCCAGACCATATGCGCCCGTTGCGTACATGTGGTCGTCCTTCGCCGCGGCTTCCGCCAGTACTTCATCGATATTCCGCGTACCATTGTAGACCAGTACGCGATCGAAGTAGCCTTCGCTCATGCCGGGTTCCATGTCGGCATGGATGCGCGCCGCCGCCTTGCGCATGTCATCGATGCGCCCCATCTTCATCAGCGTCATGCAGTACCAGTCTGTCGTGCAGATGCGGTATTCATCCGTAGGCGACAGCGCATAGCAGGTTTCATAGGCTTTGAGCGCGCGCTCGTAGCTGCCCATCAGGTGGTAGCTCAGCCCCAGATGATACCAGCAGTCCCAGTTCTTCGGGTCGATGCGCAGCCCCATCTCGAAATCCGCCGCAGCTTCCTGATACTGCCCCAAATTCACATACGCATGACCGCGATGACGGTACAGCAGGGACATGAACGGGTCATAGGTCAGCCCGATGGAGTACGCCTCCAGCGCCTCGCGGAAAAACATCTGTCCGCGCAGCGCCAACCCCAGCGCCATGTACTTCTCAGCGTTTGTCGGATCAGCAGCAACGGCTTCCCGCGCCGCCTTGATTTTGTCGTTTTCTTCCACCGTGTCACGCGCGGCGAAGATTTGGTTTTCCTTCAAGCCCTTCTTGCTCATAGGAACGATCCCTCCTCAATCCAGACTGACAATGAACTGCACTTCCAGCTGATTTTCGTCTCCCGACGGCTTCGCCTGCACAACGACGCCCGCCGGAGGATTTTCCGGGTCAATGAACACCTTGCGTGCGCCAAGGTAGTCGTTCACCTGCTCGATATCGCGCACATAGCCATATTCCATGAGGATGTTTTCTTTCTTGTAGCCGAACTGCTCGAACAGCTCCGCGTAGCGCTTCATAACCGCCTCGCTCTGGGTCGCCAGCGTCTTATATTCCGGACGCGCACTGTGACCCGTGAACCACGCGATGCCGTTGTACTCTACCACGCGGCTCATGCCCGGCACAACGTCGCGGCGGGTAATCTGCGGATGCTCGCCCGTCGCCACGAACAGCGCCAGCTCAATTTCCAGCTTCGGGCCGAAGGGGGTATTCTGGCGCGGCGGCGCTTCGACAATCACGCCCGCCGGGGGATTCTCCCCGAAATAGGCATTGAACGGCTCGGCGATTTCGCCGTAATGCGCCATATTCTTGATGAAGCCGTTCGCCGCGATGACGTTTTCCTTCTTCAGACCGACCTTCTCGAACAGCTCGTCATAGCGGTTGAGTACGCCCGCCACCTGTTCGCCCAGCGTATCCACCTTGGGATACACATGCCCGGTGAAATACGCCATGCCATCGTATTCCACCATGCGGCAGCCGCGGGTAACATCATAGCGCTTAATCGGGAGGCTGTCATTCGTCGCGACGATGAAGCTCAGCTCCATCAGGATGTTATCCCCCACGGGCGAATGCTGAATCGGCAGCCCCGTGACCGTCACGCCCGCCGGCGGATTCTTCGGGTCAATCCACTGGAAGTAGATGTCGGCGAATTCGTCCTCATCATCGGCGTTCTTCATGAAGCACGTCGTATAGAGGATATTGCTCTTTTTCAGGCCAAATTGCTTGAACAGCTCGTCATAGCGCTTGAGGATGCCCTCTGCCTGCTCTTTGAGCGTCTGATACTGCGGCGCGGCATGACCGGTGAAGAATGCCAGATTCTTCGAGAAGGTCACGCGCGAATAACCGCCCTTCGATACATCCAGATGCTGAATTCCCATGATTTTTCTACCTTCCTTCCATATTACTGTATTACTATATGGGGAGACGCCAGAGGCTCTGCCTCTGGAATCTGGAAGGGCATTCCTCCCTTGACCCCTTTTCGCGATTGAGCTGCACACACTCTCATGCTGTGTGCGCGTGTTTATTGGGGAGCGTCCCTGCTTACACCTTGCAGCAGGCCACCCAGTGGTCATTGCCGACATTAACCAGTTTCGGCTTCTGCGCGGTGCATTCCTTGCAGCAGCCGTGGCAGCGCGTGTGGAAGCAGCAGCCCTTCGGCGGGTTGATGGGGCTCGGCACATCGCCTTCCAGCATGTCCTGCATCGCGGGGATGTCCGGGTCGGGAATCGGAATCGCCCCCAGCAGCGCCTTCGTGTACGGCTGCAGCGGGTTGTCGAACAGTTCCTTCTTCGGCGCAATTTCGACGATATTGCCCAGATACATCACGGCAATGCGGTCGCAGATGTGTTTGACAACGCTCAGGTTGTGCGAAATGAAGATGTACGTCAGCTGATATTTCCGCTGCAATTCGCGCATCAGATTCAGAATCTGCGCCTGAATCGACACGTCCAGCGCGCTGACCGGCTCGTCGCAGACAACCAGCTTCGGGTCAAGCGCCAGTGCGCGCGCAACGCCGATGCGCTGCCGCTGACCGCCGGAAAACTCGTGCGGATAGCGCGTGTAGACCTCTTCGCGCAGGCCGACGTCGTGCATGAGCTGAAGCACGCGGGCTCGGCGCTCCTCCTTGTTGCCCATGTGGTGGACAATCAGCGGCTCCTCGATGCAGCGCCCGACCGTGAAGCGCGGGTCAAGGGAGGAATACGGGTCTTGGTAGATAATCTGAATTTTCTGGGTCAAGTCCATGTTCTGCTGGCGGTTCATCTTCGCGAACAGGTCATGCCCCTCGAAGGTGACGCTGCCCGCCGTAGGCTTGTTCAGCCGGACGACCGTGCGCCCTGTTGTGGATTTGCCGCAGCCGCTTTCGCCGACCAGACCGAACGTCTCGTTCTCGTACACGTCGAACGTCACGCCGTCTACCGCCTTGACGTACGCGGGTTTTCCCTCCGCGTCGCGCTTGCCCTTGATGGGGTAGTAGATTTTCAGATCCTTGATTTCCAGCAGCTTCTTCTTTTCGTTCTCGCTCATCCCTCAACGCCTCCTTCGTACAGGAAGCACCGCACCTTGCGCCCGTCTTCGAGCGTCACCAAGTCCGGCATTTCCTTCTTGCAGCGTGCGCCGCACTTCTCGCACCGCGGCGCGAACCGGCAGCCCTGCAGCTTCTCGCTGGGCGACGGCACCATGCCGGGAATGCTGGGCAGTTCCTCCATGTCGTCATCCGTCAGCTTCGGAATCGAGCGCAGCAGACCAGCCGTGTAGGGGTGCAGCGGATTCTTGTAGATGGAGCGCACATCGCTGTACTCCACCGCCTGTCCGCAGTACATGACCATAACGTGCTTGGCGATTTGCGCCACAATACCGAGGTCATGCGTGATAAGAATGATGGATGTGCCCATCTTCTCCTGCAATTGCTTCAGCAGGCGCATAATCTGCGCCTGAATCGTCACGTCCAGCGCGGTCGTTGGTTCGTCCGCAATCAGGATTTTCGGGTTGCACGCCAGCGCCATGGCAATCATAACGCGCTGGCGCATACCGCCGGAGAGCTGGTTGGGATAATCGTTGATGACGTGTTCCGGCTCCGGGATGCCGACGAGCCGCAGCATTTCGATGGACTTTTTGAGCATTTCCGCCTTGCCCATCTGCTGATGGAAACGGAACGATTCGCCAATCTGCTGTCCGACGGTAAAGACGGGGTTCAGGCTGGTCATTGGCTCTTGGAAAATCATCGAGATGTCATTGCCGCGGATACTGCGCATTTCGCGCTCCGACTTTTTCACCAAGTCCTGACCGTGGTAGATGATTTCGCCGTCAATAATTTTGCCGGGCGGCGAGGGAATCAGGCGCAGGATGGACAGCGAGGTCACAGACTTGCCGCAGCCGCTTTCGCCGACGATGGCAAACGTTTCGCCCGGCTCAACCTCGAAATCCAGTCCGTCCACTGCGGGAACGACGCCCTCTTCGGTATAATAGTAGGTTTTCAGGCCTTTGACCTGCAATACGGGTTCCGACATCAGGATGACCTCCTCATCATACTATTTCTAAATGAGAATGAGCAAAGATGCGCCGCGAATTTAGAAATAGTATTAGTTATTCTTGAGTTTCGGGTCAAGCGCGTCGCGCAGACCATCGCCCACCAGCGAGAAGCTCATCACCACCAGCGTGATGGCAATACCGGGGACAAGCACGCCCGTGGGGTAAGTGCGGATGACTTCGCGCATCTGCGACAGCATTGCGCCCCATTCGGCTTCCGGCGGCGTCACGCCCAAGCCGAGGAACGACAGGGACGAAGCCGTCAAAATCGCCGTGCCAAGGCTCAGCGTCACGTTGACGATAATCTGGGACATGGAGTTCGGGATGACGTGGGTGAAAATGATGCGCAGATTGCTTTCGCCCATCGTCTTGCACGCCTCGACGTATTCCGAGCTTTTCAGGCTCAGCACGACGCTTCGCACCATGCGTGTCAAGCCCGGTATGGTAAATATCGTAATGGCAATGACGGTATTGACCGAACCCGGTCCAAGCACCGCGACGATGGTAATCGCCAGCAGCAAACCGGGGAACGCCAGCAGGATGTCGATGAACCGGCTGATAATCGCATCAACCCAGCCGCCGAAATAGCCTGCGCTCACGCCGAGGAGCACACCAATCAGCGCGCCGGACAGCACGCCCGCGAAGCTGATGGCCAGCGACACACGCGCGCCGTAAATCATACGCGCCAGCGTATCGCGGCCCAGATTGTCCGTGCCGAGCGGATGTGCCGCCGTCATCGGGCCATACTTCTTCATGACGCTCTGTTTGAGCGGGTCAACCTGCCACACCAGCGGGCCGAAAATCGCAATCAGCACGAACAGGATGAGGACAGCGGCGGCAACCACGGAGACCTTTCTGCGCATGAACCGGCGCAGCACAGGATGCTTGTTCTTCATATCTGCCGTGTTCCTCCTTAATCGTACTTCACGCGCGGATCAACCGCCGCATACAGCAGGTCAACCAGCGTATTGACCAGCACAAACGTCACCGCCAGCACCAGCACAGCCCCCTGAATCGCGGGATAATAGCGGTTGCTGACCGAATCGACGACGAAACGCCCGATGCCGGGAATCGAGAACACCGTTTCCACCAGCGTTGCGCCGGCAAGCAGCCCGCCGAAGCGCAGACCGATGGTTGTCAGCACGGGAATCAGCGCGTTCTTGAACGCATGGCGATAGGTAATCACGCGCTCCGGCACGCCGCGGGAACGAGACGTGCGGATATAATCCTGATGGATAACGTCCAGCATCGCGCTGCGCGTGGTGCGCGCAATGCTGCCGATTGCTTGCAAGCCAAGGGTGGCAATCGGGAGAATAGCTCCCTGCCATGTATCCATGCCGATACTTGGCAGCCACCTTAAATTCAAACAGAATATAAGCATCAATATGAGCGCGAGGAAGAACGACGGCGTCGAAACCGTCAGAAGCGACAAAACCATGATGAGGTTATCCGCGAATTTATTGCGGTGGATAGCCGCAATGATGCCCAGCAGCACGCCCACAGCAGCGCCGAACAGCGTGCCGCCGACAGCGAGCGTCAGCGTCTTGGGGAAGCGCTTCGCCAGTTCCTCTACGACGGGCTTGCCGGAGAAAATCGACGTGCCCAAATCGCCGTGCAGCGCATTGCCCACGAAGCGGAAATACTGGATATACAGCGGGTCGTTCAGACCCAGACGTTCACGTTCATATTCCTTGGTGTCCTTCGGAATATCCATGCCCAGCATCATGTCCACCGGGTCGCCCGGAATCAGCCGCACCATCATGAACACAATCAGCGACAAAATGAACAACATGGGTATCACTTGCAGAATCCGCTTAACAATGTATTTCCCCACGGGACATCCCCCCTGTTACTATACTACATAAAGCCTTGGTTGCTACTGTTTGGATGGATGATACCTTTTTGCTTGATTTCACTTGGTGCGCAGAGATTTCGCCTCTGCGGAGGCGAGTCGGGGGCACGAAAACAGACGAAGTCTGCGCTCGCCCCCGACACCCCTTCGGCTGCACACTTCTCAATTTCTTGAGCTGTCCGAAAGTTTTTTAGAATGTTTTCTTTTTAGAGACGCGGCGGAAGGTCGGACAACCCTCCGCCGCGCCTGATTAGTACCTGATGGGATTACTCACGGCAGCGCACATGAGCCAGATCCATGGTGCTGGAGGAGTTCACGGCAAAGCCCTCAATCTTGTCGGACAGCGCGTGCACATTCTTGCGCAGGTTCATGTAAGCGCCGAAGGGATCTTCATACATGGTAATCTGCGCGATGCGCTTGTAGATGGCGTTGCGCTCAGTTTCGTCCATGGTCACAGCGCCCTTTTCCAGCGGGAAGACATATTTCGGGATATAGACTTTTTTCAGCAGGGAGGCCGCGCCGAGGACGCTGCTCATGCTGGTGGAAAAGGTGTA
>OBKK01000450.1_pt1 | contig 12852 bp, 9 predicted proteins | sample 1503221 | NCBI WGS metagenome assembly OBKK01 (sample SAMN02044683, study PRJEB22538) | human gut metagenome | reverse complement strand
TTCACAATCTATTGAAAGCCCTTCGTCAGGATATCATTCACACATATCTGAAAAGAATAAGCGTTGATATAAGGGGCATATCACAATGTGATATGCCCCTTTATTATTAATCATCTTCTTTTTCTTTAGCTGTATCATCAGATTCATTATCGTCTGAATGACTGCCAATATTCTTCCATATATCGCTTTCCGGCTCACCACTAACTGTCGATGAATAGCTTCCATCTTCATTAAATGTTACGCTTTCTGCCACTTTCTCTGATGTTGAGAATAATGAAGTATCAACCGGTTCAGGTATTCCCTTTGCCTCTCTGAATATCTTCATGAATTCCTTGCCTGTGATAGTCTCATGGTCATACAGATATCTTGCAAGCTGATCCATTACTTCTCTGTTCTCTCTTATAATCTGCTTAGCCTCTTCATAACATGACGCAATAAGCTTCTTTACCTCGTCATCAACCTCTGCCTCAGTTGCCTGTGCACAGTTCATAGATGCTCTTCCGCTAAGATATTCATCTTCAACTGTTGATAATGCAACAAGTCCGAATCTGTCTGACATACCATATCTTGTAATCATTGTCTTGGCAAGGTTAGTTGCTTTCTTGATATCATCATAAGCACCATTAGTAACTGAACCAAATACAACTTCTTCTGCAGCACGTCCACCAACAAGTGATATAAGGTCTGTCATAAGTTCATCCTTAGTCTCAAGATGCTTCTCTTCCTCTGGGAAGTTAAGCACATAACCAAGTGAACCATTAGTATGAGGTATAATAGTAATCTTCTGGACCGGATCAGAATTATTCTTGATAGCTCTTATAAGGGCATGTCCAATCTCATGGTAAGCAACAACCTGCTTTTCCTTCTTGCTAAGAACTCTTTCCTTCTTCTCCTTACCTGCTACAACTGTATCAAAAGCACCAAGAAGGTCCTTCTGGGTAACAACATTTCTTCCATTCTTAACTGCCGCAATAGCAGCTTCATTAATGATATTGGCAAGGTCTGAACCAACAAGACCGCTTGTTGCCATTGCAATCTCATCAAAATCAACTGTATCGTCCATAAGCACATCCTTAGAATGTACCTTAAGAGTCTCAATTCTTCCCTTCTTATCAGGTCTGTCAACGGTAATTCTTCTGTCGAGACGACCTGGTCTAAGTAAAGCCTTATCAAGTACTTCCGGTCTGTTAGTTGCTGCCAGAATGAATATTCCCTTAGATGAATCAAAACCATCCATCTCTGCAAGTAACTGGTTCAATGTCTGCTCACGCTCGTCATTGCCACCGCCATACTTGGAATCTCTGCTCTTACCAATAGCATCAATCTCATCAATAAATATAATACATGGAGCCTGCTTAGTTGCTTCCTTGAACAAATCTCTTACTCGTGATGCACCAACACCAACGAACATCTCTACAAAATCAGAACCTGCAAGTGAGAAGAACGGTACATCTGCCTCACCGGCTACAGCCTTAGCAAGAAGCGTCTTACCTGTTCCCGGAGGTCCTACTAAAAGTGCACCCTTAGGAAGCTTTGCACCAATCTTGGCATATTTCTCAGGGTAATGTAAGAAATCAACAATCTCTGTAAGTGATTCCTTAGCTTCATCCTGACCTGCAACATCCTTGAATGTAACACCTGTCTTTTTCTGGACATATACTTTGGCGTTGCTCTTTCCAACGCCCATTCCGCCCATCATTCCACCATTCTTAGCAATTCTTCTATATACAAATGCAAAGATTATATATATGAATAAAAATGGCAGTACATATGCAAGCAGAAATTCTACAATTGAAGAACTCGAATCCGGAATATATCCTTCAAACTCAATACCCTTTCTCTTAAGAAGTGGTACAAGAGTATCATCATTAACATACCCTGTATAATATGTGTATGAAACTCCTGCTATGCCAGACTGTTTCTCCTCTTCAACAGGTGTAATAAGAATTCTGTCCTGCTCTAATGCTACTTTCTTTACCTTATCTTCATCAATCATCTGCATGAACTGGTCGTAGCTTATCTCCTTGTAAGTTGCATTCCTAAACATATTGCTAAGAAGCGTAAGTCCGATAAATGTTACAACTGCCGCTATAATAATGAATATTATAAGGTTAACATTCTTTGGCTTCTTGTTATTATTGTTGTTATTATGATTATTGTTGCGGTTATCGTTATTATTATAACCATTGTCATAACCGTTGTTGTTATAATTATCCATACTCTTCTCCTGATATGATACTGTACTTATCTTAAGCATTTCCAAATAAGTCTGTTTTCATTATAAAGAAGGAAAAAATATAAATCAACCAAAATCTAAGTGTTTAATAAGATGTTTATATTTACTTTATATTCTTAGTTTTTTTCTTTAAACTATGGAAATTTGTAATACAGGGCTGTATAATATTGCATATTTTTTTGATTACACATTCAGATTGGAGGAAAAGATGGCTGTTAAATATGTATTTGTAACAGGTGGTGTTGTTTCCGGTTTAGGAAAAGGTATCACTGCCGCATCTTTAGGCAGACTGCTTAAAGCCCGTGGTTTTTCTGTAACCATGCAGAAGTTTGACCCTTATATTAATATTGATCCAGGTACTATGAACCCTATCCAGCACGGAGAAGTTTTCGTAACTGACGATGGTGCTGAGACAGACCTTGACCTTGGTCACTATGAAAGATTTATTGATGAGAGCCTTAATAAGAATTCTAATGTAACTACCGGTAAAGTATACTGGTCTGTATTACAGAAGGAACGCCGTGGAGATTTCGGTGGAGGCACAGTCCAGGTAATCCCTCATATTACTAATGAAATAAAGAGCCGTTTTTTCAGAGATTATTCAACTGATGAAACTAAGATTGCAATTATAGAAGTTGGTGGTACTGTTGGAGATATCGAGAGTCAGCCTTTCCTTGAGGCAATCAGACAGTTCCAGCATGAAGTCGGACATGAGAACGCAATTCTTATTCACGTAACACTTATTCCTTATCTTAAAGCATCTGGTGAGATGAAGACTAAGCCAACTCAGGCAAGTGTTAAGGAACTTCAGGGAATGGGAATCCGTCCGGATATTCTTGTGTGCCGTACCGAACATCCACTTGAGGCTGGTATCAAGGATAAGATAGCACTTTTCTGTAATGTACCTAAGTCTCATGTACTTCAGAACTTAGATGTTGAGATTCTTTATGATGCACCTCTTGCGATGGAAGAAGAACATCTTGCACAGGTAGCATGTGAATGTTTACACCTTGACTGTCCAGAACCAGACCTTGATGAATGGAGAGCGATGTGCAAGGCCTGGAAGAATCCTACTAAGAAGGTAACTGTTGCATTAGTCGGTAAATATATCCAGCTTCATGATGCTTATATCAGTGTTGTAGAAGCATTAAAGCATGGTGGTGTATATAATTCATGTGATGTAACTATCAAATGGATTGATTCAGAAACTGTAACTCCTGAAACTGCTGATGAGCTTCTCTCTGACGTATCTGGCATATTAGTTCCAGGTGGATTCGGTGACAGAGGTACAGAAGGAAAGATTGAAGCTATCCGTTATGCCAGAGAACATAATATTCCATTCTTAGGATTGTGTCTGGGAATGCAGCTTTCAATTGTTGAATTTGCAAGAAATGTTATAGGATATGACGACGCACACAGTGTTGAACTTAATCCTAACACAACTCACCCTGTTATACATCTTATGCCAGACCAGGAAGGCATTGATGATATCGGCGGTACATTAAGACTTGGTTCTTATCCTTGTGTACTTGATAAAACAAGCAAGGCTTATGAACTCTATGGCGAAGAGCTTATACATGAACGTCACAGACACAGATATGAAGTTAATAATGATTACAGAAAAGTTCTTACTGAGAATGGTATGATGCTTTCAGGAATATCTCCTGACGGAAGAATTGTTGAGATGATAGAATTAAAGAATCACCCATGGTTTATTGCCACACAGGCTCATCCAGAGTTAAAGTCAAGACCTAATCGTCCACATCCATTATTCAGAGGCTTTATAACAGCAGCACTTGAATATCAGAATAAAAACCATTAATTATATTATATATGCATAACAAAAAACATCACCTGACGAATCCGACTTTCGTATCAGGTGATGTTTTTTATTGCTTTTGCTTATAAAATTATTATTTATTAAGACCATTAAGAATCTTCTTAATTCTCTTAACTTCATCGTCTTCTAACTTCTGTGATTCACAAATAGAAGCAACCATATCAACAGCCTTTCCGTTGAACCAGAAATCAGCTTCTTCCTTTAAAAGCTGTCTTCTATATTCTTCTTCTGAACGAAGTGGATGAATGAAAGCTGCCTTTCCCTTACGGTATGTATCAACAAATCTCTTGTCCTTCAACTTACCTACGAAAGTAACAACTGTTGTTCTTGCGTAATCCTTACCATAATCGTCTCTTAACTGATCAATAAGTTCCTGTACAGGAATATCCTGTGGTGCTTCCCATATAAGCTTCATAATTAATGCTTCACATGGACTTAATTCATTAAAATGATTTCTGCTCATAAACCCTCCTTAGGCTCTTCCATAGATATACATATTCTATATTATACTGCCATTATTAATATTTTTCAACTGTATAATGAATAGTCGGATATGGATTTCACAATTGTATTACCGATAAACTGAATCCATCAAATTCCTTTTCTACAATAGTGAAATTCTGGGGAAGTCCGCACATATATGCTTTCATTTTCCCTTTCTCTAATCTATAAACTATTTTGTCCAAAATGTCAAGCACACCTTGACCTGTAGCCTTGCCATAAGCCTCTTTTAATGTCCATATTCTGAAGAATCTTTGATCACTATCGCACTCTTTAATCCATTCTGCTTCAGATATGTCAAAGAAGCGTTTTGCCAGATTCTGTCTACCTTTGCGGGCTTTTTCAATATCAATTCCTACCGGTCTGTCGCCTATCACGCACGCTACATAATTAGACGAATGTGAAATATTGAAAAAAATTTCACGATTTGACAAAAAATAAGGTTTTCCTTGCGAATTATATGCTATTTCATAATCAAAGTACGGATTATTCGCTTCAATCAAAGAAATAATATCCACCTTCTCATATAGATTTTCATCTGTTTTATAATCTCTTTCTTCTGTTTTTATAGACCATTTTCCTACCACATAATTAAGAAGTAGGCCTGCCGTCACGGTTTGCAGCTTATTTTCACGCATTTTCATCTTATCAGCCTTAGTTTTCCTGTATTCCGGAATAAGCGAATAGGCCTTTTCATATAACTTTTCATCAGTTAATGCATCTGTCGTTGTCACAAATATCATCATAATCAATCACCATCTATACACTTATTGTCTGTGCATCTACCATATAACGCTTTGAGAACACGAATACTATATCACCTGATTTAATCAGGGTATCGCCATTCGGAACTATTGCATTATCACCGCATCTTATCATAACTATCAGCGTGTGCCTTGATATATCAAGTTCTTTTATCTTGTGTCCAACCCACGGATGATGTTCACGCAGTTCTACCTGTTTTAGGTTTACATCAACATTTACATCACAGTCTCTTGCTCCGATTACAACACAATCTCCCTCAAAAAGCTTCATATCTCCCTTTGGCATAAGTGTCTCACCATTTCTTAACACTGCTGCAAGAATAAGTCCTCTCGGAAGACTAAGCTCGCATACCTTCTTTTCATTCCAGTTGTGGTCCTTAGTTATAATAAGCTTAATAAACTTAAGTTCCTTCTCCATAAGGTAATCTGTAGACTTCTTAATAAGGCTGTACTGCTCAACGAAACCTGCAGATAAGATACCTGTTGGAATAGCGACCATTCCGACGCCAAGAAATGTAATGATAATACTGAACATTTTTCCAAGCACTGTCACAGGATAGATATCGCCGTAACCTACTGTAAGAAGTGTTGATACCGACCACCATATTCCTGAAAATGCATTCTTAAACACTTCCGGCTGTGCCTCATGCTCTAAACTGTACATGCACAGTGATGATGCTATGATAAGCATCACAATGATGAATACAGAGGATAATATCTGGTCCCTTTTTCGCCTTATTACCTCTGTTATAACATTTAACGCATCATAATATGAGTTGACACGGAATATCCTTAGGATTCTTATAACCCTGAACATACGGAAAGCAACTGCTCCTGCCGGGAAGAATACAGGCAGATAATTTGGCAGGAACGATAAAAGGTCAACAATACCGCTTCCTGAGAAGATGTATTTTATTCTCGCAATACCTGTACATTTATTAGGATACAGATATTCTGCTGTCCATACACGCAGTATGTATTCAATTGTAAAGCCGATAACTGTAATCCACTCTATAACATCTAACACCGGCTGGTACGGAATTGACTGTTCAAATGTATCAAATATCGCAATGAACAGGTTGATTATAATTGCAGCAGTTATCGCAATATCAAATGTACGGCTTGCAACATCGCCCGCATATCCAATCTGGATAATGTCAAATATACGTTTTTTCTTATTATTCACCGTATCTCATCCTCCTACTTAAGCATATACCACGGAAGCAGCAATGCTCTTATATATTTTGCAAATGGCACATATGCCGTTATGTTAATGAATACCGGACATAATATAAGACACGCTATAAGAAGCACCGGTATTATTGAAATCATTGCATTGGCTCTCCTTACAGGTATTGCCACAAGCCATGCAAATAAAGTAACCGCTATTACATACACAGCCATATGAAGTATATCTGCTGCCCCCTTAAGTTGTCCTGCCACCGCAAGTGTTAACATTGCTGATACTGCAAAAAGTACACATGATATGAATGCATACAACGGCTTTCCTGCCACACGGTACATACGAGGCAGTGTTATAAATGTTCCGGAATTCTTATCAAGATAATATTCCACGATTCCAAAAAGTCCGCCTATATATATAAGAATTATAAGTAATGCCCTTAACGGAAACTCTCCTGTCTTATCTTCAAGCTGTGTCCCATTATCCTGTACACCATCTAGCACCTTAAAATCAATTCTGAATGTGTCATCTCCGGATATGTATTCCTCGTACCCTTTTCTTATCTCTTCCTCTGCCTTTTCTGAATGCTTTTTAAATATGTCTACAGAATCAACATAATTAACTGCAACCTCGGGCGAGTATGCCTTAAACATAGCAGAAAAGAATATCTCATCAGTCATTGAGCTGACAAAATCTGACCTGCATATGATAAGCTCTATAATGTCTCTGTAGCTGCCACTGTCAAGCTTATCCTTAAGCCCGGTACCAACTACATAGCCACACTCTGTGTATTTATTCATTATATCCTGCTCAAGCTTTTCCTGCGATTCTGCTTCGTAGAATTGAACTGAATAATCGCCATTTACAAGATAATCTCTTGTCATTATGGCAATCTTATCGTCATCTTCAAGCACTATCCCAACCCTTACAGGCTCTGTCTCCTTAAGAGGCGCTGTATTCGTAATTATTAACGCTGCAACAGGCATTGCAATAAGCACCACGACAATCACAGGATTCTTTAACTGCCTTTTAACAAGCAGATACAGCCAGTATAACAATCTCTTCATTATCTGTCTCTCCTTATCTTAACCGCCAATGCCCCTGCTGCCTGAAATATAATTATCCACATAACATTTGTCATAATGGTACTGATATCCACAGTTCCCTTGATTATCTGACCTGCAAGTGTGAACAAGCCGTTAGTCGGAAGATACATGCCAATAACCCTCACACCCGGCGCAAGAAATGCTGATGAAACAATACATCCGGATGCATACATGCACGCCATTCCAAGGATACACACCGTAATAACTGAATACACCGTGTCGTCGACTACTGAGAATATACAGTTTATAAATGAAACTGCCGCATACACAAGCACCACAATCCCCAGTATGGAAGCAATGAATTCTCCAACTGTCGAAACTGCCAGAACTCCTGATATTGCAGGCACCCCCAGCCTCATTACATTAATTATAATAAAAAGCACTTCAAATATCATTATATACACAATGCCAACTCCGGTGGTTCTTGCAATTCCTGTATCAAATGCTGATATTCCCACACCTTTAAGACTCTTTGCAAGCGTTCTGCTATAGCCCTTCATGTTACCGGCGCATGTTATTGCGCTAAATAAAAGCAGCATTACAATTGCTGTACATACATAAAACTGTGCTGTACTCAGACCTTCTTTAGCCGATATATCCCTTGTCTTAAAGTATATGCTTCTGTTAAGCGCATATGAAAGATATATGTCATTAAGCTTATTCTCATGTGTACCACGCAGACCCCTGTAATTCTTAAGCACACCATTGAACAAATCGTCAAATGTATATATCCCCGCCTCTGCAGTTGCAAGGTCAGAGCCTCCTGCCCTCACCATCTCACGGAATATCATCGAAGTGTTATTAACACCCTCTGACGGGCAGACGACCTCAATCGGCGTATTCTCACCCGTCATAATATCACTAATGAGATTCTCCGGCACAATAATAGCCATCACATAATAATTATTTCTTAAGCCATCTATAGCCTGCTGTCTGTCAGTATATTCAAATGTACAGACATTTTTAATTGTGTCTATCTCACTGACATAATTAAATGCCATCTTAATATATCGAAACTCCTTATTATTATCTGCCGAATCAGAGTTTTCTGTCTTATCATAATCAGGATACACAACAGCAACCTTCATTCTCAGGTCACTGTCCTGTGCCGTTACAATGCCAACACATGTACTTATTGCAATCACAAGTACTGCCGTCACTACCGTACCCAGAATTATCTTCGGTATAGATAAAAATGCGGATTTAATCTGCAATTTTAATAATTCCAGTTTCCTTCTCATCTAATCCCCCAATTAAATCTATCTGTGAATAATCTCTAAAAGCTCATTACCGGTAACCGGATGGTCAAGTTCATTAAGCTTACCATTCTTTAAAAGATACATTCTGTCAGCAAGCTTTAATTCACCTTCTTCGTGGCTTGTTATAATGACTGTACCTCCGCTTTTCGTATAAGCAGACAGATAATTCATAATATCCTGTTTACACACAATGTCTAATGAAGCTCCCGGCTCATCTAATATAAGTACAGGTGGATTCTTAGCCAGTGCGCAGCATATGCTTAAACGTTTCTTCATGCCTCCTGACAGCTTATCAACACGTTTGTCAAGATATCCTGATACTCCTAACACTGCAGGAACACCGTTTAATAAATCTGCTTCCATATTTCTTCCGGTATCACAGTACCAGAATTTAAGATTATCTCTTGCCGACAGCTTCTCCATAAGTGGATTCTCCTGCGGCACAAAACCAATATATTTCTGAAACACCTTCGCATCTGCAAATGCATCTCTGCCATCTATCTTAAGACTTCCTCCATCTGCCTTAAGACTTCCTGCCAGTATCTCCAGAAGAGTAGATTTGCCACAGCCGTTGGCACCGACTATGGCAATATACTCTCCGCTGGCAGCATGAAACGAAGTGCTGTTAAGCACTGTCGTTTTCCTGCCATATGATTTTCTAATATTCTCCGCCTCTATAAACATACATATATCTCCACATTAATTCTGGGCTGCTGTATCAAACTGGCTGTAATACAGCTTGTGATAGAATCCGTTCTTAGCCAGTAATTCTTCATGATTACCCTGCTCTATAATATGTCCGTCTTTCATAACAAGAATAACATCCGCAGACTGGATAGTTGAAAGTCTGTGGGCTACAATAAAACTTGTTCTTCCCTCCATCAGCTTTGCAAATGCATTCTGTATCTTTATCTCTGTTCTTGTATCAATAGAAGATGTAGCCTCATCAAGAATAAGCATTGGCGGCTTTGCAAGCATAATTCTTGTTATACATAAAAGCTGCTTCTGACCCTGAGAAAGGCTTCCGCCATCCTCACCTATAACTGTATCAAATCCATTAGACATTCTCTTGATAAATCCATATGAATGTGCTGCCTTGGCTGCTGCAATAATCTCTTCCTCTGTAGCATCAGGCTTACCCATTACGATATTCTCTCTTATAGTTCCTGCCTTAAGCCATGTCTCCTGAAGAACCATACCAAATCCCTGTCTTAAAGACTTTCTTGTCATCTCCCTGATATCAGTTCCTGATACATCAATGCTTCCGCTGTTAACATCGTAGAATCTCATAAGAAGGTTAATAACTGTTGTCTTACCACATCCTGTAGGTCCTACAATCGCAATTCTCTGTCCCTTCTTGACATGAAGATTGAAGCCCTCAATAAGCTTCTTATCTGGCACATAAGAGAAGCACACATCATTAAGGTCAACTGTTCCATCAACCTCATCAACAACCTTTGCATCTTTTGCATCAGGAATCTCAGGGTCTTCTTCAATAAGTTCAAATATTCTGGCTGCACATGCAAGAGCATTCTGAAGCTCAGTAACAACGCCTGATATCTCGTTAAATGGCTTAGTATACTGGTTGGCATAGCTTAAGAAGCTTGATAACTGGCCAACTGTTATACCGCCATTGATAGCTGAAAATGCACCAACAATCGCAACACTCGCATATACAAGACTGTTTACGAATCTTGTTGAAGGATTAGTGATAGATGAGAAGAAGATTGCCTTTAAGGAATACTTCTGAAGTCTTTCATTAATCTCATCAAATTTTCTTACCGCCTCATCTTCATAGCCGTAAGCCTTAACTACCTTCTGTCCGCCAATCATTTCATCAATAAGTGCTGTCTGCTCGCCTCTTGTCTCAGACTGAAGTTTGAACATGCTGAAGGTCTTCTTGGCAATAAAGCTTGCAACTAAAAATGAAAGTGGCGTGATAACAACAACAGCAAGTGTAATCTTAGCATTGATTGTAATCATGAATATAAGCGTTCCAAGTATAGTCATGACACCTGTAAAGAACTGTGTGAATCCCATAAGCAGACCATCTGCAAACTGGTCAACATCAGCTATTACACGGCTCACAATCTCACCATATGAATGTCCGTCAATGTACTTGAGTGGAAGCACCTGAATTTTTTCTATAGCTTCATTTCTTATATCTCTTGTTACTTCATATGTGATTCTGTTGTTACATATGTTCATAAGCCACTGTGAAAGTGCTGTAATTCCAATAAATATACCAATTCTTATAAGTATATTCACAATCTTTGCAAAATCTACATTATCCACACCGATAATGCAGTCAATTCCACGGCCTACAAGAATTGGTACATAAAGTGTAGTTGCAACAGTTACTGCTGCCATAATAAGCGATAGTATTATAAAAAAGCTGTGCTTCTTAATTCTTTTAAGGAGTTTTACAAATGTTGATTTATTCTTCTTCATTATGCTACACCCCCTTCTGAATCTGCTTTCTTAAACTGTGATTCATATATCTCTTTATAAACCTCACAATTTGCAAGAAGCTCGTCATGTGTTCCCATTCCTGCAACCTGTCCGTCATCTAATACGATAATGAGATCAGCATACATAAGTGATGCCGCTCTCTGTGAAACTATGAACACAGTGGGAGAATTGTTCGTTCCCCTTATAGCTTTTCGAAGTGCTGCATCAGTTGCAAAATCAAGAGCTGATGCACTGTCATCAAGAATAAGCACATCCGGCTTTCTTACGATTGCTCTTGCAATAGTAAGTCTCTGTCTCTGGCCACCTGAAAGGTTCTTACCTCCCTGCTCTATAACATAATCCAGACGTCCCTGCTTAGAATCTACGAATTCCTTAGACTGTGAAATCTCAAGTGCTTCATCTATCTGCTCATCAGTAGCACCCTTCTTTCCCATCCACATATTCTCTCTTATAGTACCTTTAAAAAGTACTGCTTTCTGCATGACGATACCGACCTTATTTCTTAAAGCCTCAATATCATAATCTTTAACATTTACACCATCAACAAGTACTTCACCCTGTGTAGCGTCATACAGTCTCGGAATAAGATTAACAAGACTGGATTTACCTGAACCTGTGCCACCTATAACACCGATTGTCTGGCCTTTCATAGCCTTGAAATTAATTCCTTCAACTGAAGGTGCACCTGAACCACTGTATGTAAGTGAAACATTCTTAAATTCAACACCTGGCTGTTCTTCCTTAGCTACAGCTTCCTTAACGCTGCCATCTGCCATTCCAGATGTTACATCGAATACAGACTCAATTCTTCCTGCACATGCAAGTGCCTTAGTTATTGTAATGATAAGATTGGCAAGCTTGATAAGTTCAACTAATATCTGTGACATATAATTGTAAAGTGCAACGACCTGTCCCTGTGTAAGCGCACCGGCGTTAACTCTTACTCCACCAATCCATATAAGTGCAATTATTGATACATTTACAACAACATAAGTAAGCGGATTCATAAGTCCTGATATCTTACCAACATATTTCTGTAATCTGTTAAGGCTTTCGTTATCATTTTTGAAACGCTTAACCTCATCCTGTTCCTTATTGAATGCTCTGATAACTCTCACACCGGTAAGGTTCTCTCTTGTTATTCCAAGAATCTTATCAAGTCCTGACTGTACATTTTTGTACATAGGTCTTGTTGCAAGCATGATACCGAATACGATAAGTGCAAGTACCGGGATTGCTGCAACAAATACAAGTGCTGCCTTCACATCAATAGTAAATGCCATAATCATCGCACCAAATACAATAAATGGTGAACGAAGGAACAGTCGCAGTACCATGTTGATACCATTCTGTACCTGATTAATATCACTTGTCATTCTTGTTACAAGTGTCGATGTACCAAGTGTATCCATCTCTGTGAATGAGAATGTCTGAATATGTGCAAATAAACTGTGTCTCATTCCTGTTGCTGCACCAACTGCAGCCTTGGCA
>OBKK01000439.1_pt1 | contig 13099 bp, 9 predicted proteins | sample 1503221 | NCBI WGS metagenome assembly OBKK01 (sample SAMN02044683, study PRJEB22538) | human gut metagenome | reverse complement strand
GCGCCTGCGGGCGCGACAAGGGGGCTTTCCGGTCGCCCCCTTGACCCCTTCGGTCGCCACTACCGGAACGAATTTTAGGCGTTAATGGGGGAACCGGAATTGTCCCCCATCTGCGCCACAATCCTCTCCACATGCCGACGTGCCTGATTCGCAAACTGCTCCGCCTGCTCCGGGGACTGCGGCGCGTCGCCCATCAGCCCCACAAACTGGCTGACCTTCAAGCCCAGCGCTTCCTGCATCACCGCGTCCGAACCTTGCGGTGCAACAAGGTAGTAGCACAGGAGCGAATCCTCCTGCCCCATGCGGTGCGCGCGGTCCTCCGCCTGTGAATGCACTGCCGGCGACCAGTCCAGTTCGCCAAAGACCACGCATGTCGCGCGCTGGAGATTGAGACCGCTTGCCGCGCGCAGACTGATGCACAGCACGTCCGTCCGCCCGGATTGGAAGCGGTCAACCGCGTTCATCTTCGCCAGCGTCGTCTCCCGCCCGGTGATGAACCCCGGCGAAAACGCCTTCAATTCCTGCTTGTAGATGTCCATCACCTGATGGTGGTGTGCAAACAGCAACACTTTTTCGCCGCCGTCCAGCAGCGCGCGCACAAATTGGCACACATACGGCGCTTTCGCCACGCCCGTGGCCTGCCGCGCGTGCTGGCTGATGGATTCCTCCAGCATTGCCCGCTCCTGCGCCGAAAGCTGGTCATCCTGTTTCCAGCGCAGCACGTCGCGCATCACGGGCGCCATCAGCTGGGCGTATACCTTGTCGTTCCAGTCCAGCTCCTGCACCAGGCGGCGCTTCGGCGGCAGCTCGCGCAGCACCTCCTGCTTCGTCCGGCGGAGCATCAGCCCCTCCCGCCGCAGGTACGCGCCGAGCAAATCGGGCTTCAGCACAAGCTGATTGCCGTAGCCGCTGCACCACTCGCGCGAGAACGACTCCCAGTCGCCTAAGAAGTGGTAGTCGAGAATGTTGATGACGTTCCAGATTTCGCCGCCGCGGTTGTAAATCGGCGTGCCGGACAGCCCGATAACGCGCTCGCAGCTTTCCGACAGCAGCGACGCGGCGGAGTACTTCTCCGTCCCCGCGTGGCGCAGCTCCTGGATTTCGTCGAAGATGACCGAGCGAAAAGGCAGCGTCGGCAGGACGCTCTTCCACCCGCGCAGAAGCAGATAGTGCATGATGTACACGTCCGCTTCCGGCAGGTCGTAGGGCTTCAGCCCACGGATCGTGTGCACGCGCGGCGCTTTGCCGTCCACCCGCAGGAAACGCAGCGTTTCCTCCTGCCAGTTGCGGGTCAGGTGCGCGGGCGGAATCACCAGCACGGGCAATGAACCGGTGGAGGATAGAAACGCCAGCGCCTGCACCGTCTTGCCTAAGCCCATTTCGTCCGCCAGCAGGCATCGATCGTGGCTGCACAGGTACGCCAGCCCCTCCTCCTGAAACGGGCGGAGCGTGCCCAGAAACGCGCCGTCGGGCGGGGTCATGCGCACGGGCATCGTCGATAACTTTGCCTGACGAACCGCGTATTCCCGCGCGCCCGTGACCGCCTTTTCCCACAACGCGCGGTCGCTGGGCTTGATTTCCAGCGGGAAGCGCATCATCAGCCAGCAGAGGTCGCCCACCGCCCGCCGGTGCGCCGTGAACCGCGCTTCGCCGCGCCTGCTGCCCGCGCTGCCCGGAAACAGCCGCTTGCATACCTCCGTCACCGACGGGTCGCCCTTCACCACCCAGCATTTGCTGCGGCGGTTGTAGCTCAGCGTTCCCAGCGGTGCGCCGACGGGCGGGTACGGGCGCAGGTACGGCGGAAGCAGTTCCGCTTCTTCTTCATTCATAGTGCAATTCCCCACAGCCGGTTCAGGCATACGCACGAAATCGGCTTTCCGTGAATTCGATTGGGTACGGCGACTGTCCGCTCAGTCACAAGAATCAGGGCGCTGATTTGCTCGCACGCGGCGTAGCGGGTCAGCTGCATCACAATGCGCTTGCGGTCAGGCTGTCCGCGCTTGATTTCGATGCCGATGCCGCCGGGGCAAAGCAAGTCGATGCGGCAGCGCGGGGCGAGCGGGACTTCGTGCGCGCAGGGGATTTCCGCCTCCGCAAGGGATGCCCGCACGAGGTCGTGCAGGTCATATTCGCCTTGCTGGATGGGTGCGCGGATGCCGCGGAGGGCGTGGAGGATTTCTGCGAGAGAATCCGCCGCCGTGTTTGTTGATGTATCCATTAGTAGAGACCCGCCATCGCCTGTGTCAGCTGCCCCATCGCCGACGCAACTTCCGCCGTTGTCGGGGCGGGGAGGGAGATGACGTATTCCAGATTCGTGATGGCGGACTGAATCGCGGAGTAGCGCTGCGCGTCGTTTACAATGTCCATGCTCTGCAATTGCGCGTAGGCTTGCGAAAGCAGAATCTTCGCATCGGGAATCAGCGTGTTCTCCACCATCGTGTTGCTGCCGGAGCTGGATGCGCTCGTGTGGTACGGGCAGGTGCCGCTTGCGCCTAAGACCGCGTAGCTGCCGAGGTACTCAATCAGCACATCCTCATATTCCGTGCCGATGAAGGACGCCAGCGGGTGTCCCGACGGAATGGTCAGCACGCCGCGCGTGACCGTGTCCGGGCAGTAGGGGGAGGCGAGCAGACCGCTGACGGAGCAGATCGTCTGCGTCGTGTGCATTTGGCAGGAAACCGTCGGCTCTGTGCCGGATTTCCAGTAGTCCGTCACGACCCCGTAGCCCATGGCATCGCTGCGGCAAGCGTCGGTGGCAAGCTGCCCCGATACCGCGCACGTCGTCACCTTCACCAGGCCGTAGTCGCTGGCGCTGCCCTCCAGAATGTCGCGGTTGGACAGCCCTTGATGAATCTTGCTCATGTAGCTCTGCCACAGCGGGGCGGCGGAGCGGGAGCCGGTGGATTTCGACGAGAGCGCCTTGTAGTTGTCGTGCCCAACCCACAGGGCGGAGGAGTAGTAGCCCGTCATGCCGGCGAAGAAAACGCCCTTCTGGTCGGAGTTCGTGCCGGTTTTGCCCGCGACGGTCTGCCCCTTGATTTTCGCGTTCGTGCCCGTGCCGGAGGAAACCGCCTGCTTGAGCATGTCCACCACCATGTACGCGGTGGATTCGCTGAACACGCGGTGACGCTCCTGCCGCTGATGGCCGTCCCAGATGACCTTGCCCGTGCTGTCCGAGATGCCGAGGACGGAGATGGGCTGCTGGTACACGCCGCCGTTCGCCAGCACGCCGAAGGCAACCGCCATCTGCATGGGCGTGATGCCGCTGGAGCCGAGGGACAAGCCGAACGGCGTTGCGTCAATGTGCGCATCGTCAATGCCCATCGCGTGCAGGAAGGCAACGGAATTGTCCACGCCGACAAGGGTCATCAGCGCCTGCGCGGCGGCGGTGTTGTGGCTGTTGACGAGCGCCTTGCGCAGCGTCTCCGGGCCGGCGTAGGAGCTGCCGCCGTAGTTGCGCGGCCACGAATCCTGCCCGTTTGACCCGCGCCAGCCGGAAATCGGCAGCGGCATGTTCATCACGATGCTTGCGGGGGATGCGCCAAGCTCAATCGCGGGTGCGTACACGGCAATCGGCTTGATGGACGAGCCGACGGGCATGGTCATATCCACCGCGCGGTTGAAGGTCTTCATCGCCGTCGGGCGCGTGCGGCTGCCGACGATGGCTTTGATTTCGCCCGTGCGGTAGTCCACAACGACGGCGGCGGCCTGCGGCTCAACCGTTTCGTCGTAGGTGCCGTCGGAATTGCGCGTGCGGTAGACCTTGTCCGCCGGGTCGCGCAGGGTGGGGTAGTTCGTCCAGTTTTCCAGCGTATCTTCGACGGTGGACTGAATGGAGGTGTCGATGGCGAGCTGGACGTGGTAGCCGCCGGTGCGCAGCTTGTTTTCCATGGCGTTGCGGTTGGCGGAGGTGTCCTCAAGGTTGTTCAGCTGCAGCAGAATGTCGATGACCTCATCCACCGCGTATTCGACGTAGTGCGCGTAGGCGTACATGCCGGTGGATGTGTTCGGGTCTTTCTCCAGCACATGCGCGGTCGCCGGGTCAAGCGCCTCCTGATACTGCTCATAGGTGATGTACTGGTTTTCGTACATGCAGCGCAGGACGTAGTTGGTGCGGTCGTTGGTGATGGCGGGGTAATCCACGCCTTCCTTCTGCCGCGTGTAGAAATTCCGGCGCGGATTGTAGTAGTAGGGCGAGTTGCATGTGCCCGCCAGCATGGCGCATTCGCGGAGCGTCAGTTCGCCCAGCGATTTGCCGAAATACCCCTGCGCGGCGGTGTACACGCCGTAGTAGTTTTCGCCGAGGTAGATGGTGTTCAGGTAGCTTTCGAGAATCTGATCCTTTGTGTAGCGCGTTTCCAGCTGCATGGCGAGGTACGCTTCCTGAATTTTGCGCTTGTAGCTCTGCTCAGAGGAAAGGAGCGTATTCTTAATCAGCTGCTGGGTGATGGTCGAGCCGCCCTGCGTGGAGGAGGAGGAAAGGTTCGACACGAACGCGCCGATAATGCGCTTGATGTCCACGCCGTTGTGCGTGTAGAAGCGCGCGTCCTCCACGGCGATAAAAGCGTGCTGGAGGTATGTCGGCATGGCCTGAATCGACACCATGACGCGGTTCTCCGAGCCTTTGTATTCGGTGATGAGGTTGCCGTTGGCGTCGTAGATGAAGGAGGTCTGCGCCTGATCGTCAATCGCGGCGAGGTCAAGCGTCGGGGCAGTTTCCATGTACCCTTTCGCGATGCCGACCACCGCGCCGACTGCCGCCAGCCCTGCCACCAGCACCAGCACCGCGAAAATGCGGATGACGTTGACGGCAATCGACAGCACGAAGTTCGGCTTCTTCATCTCCGGCTTGAAAATGGAGTGCTTGTAGACCTTTTCCTCCTCCGGCAGCGCTTCGCTATCATCCGCCGAAGCGTTCCAGAAGTCCTCGTGCGCGAACATGTCCGCCTGCCCCGCAACTTCCACGGGGTCGTCGTCGTCCGCCCAGTTCGGGTCGTACTCGTCAGGATCATCGCCCTGCGGGTCGTCGGGATGACCGTCCTGATAGGCAAAATCGTCGTTTTCCGGCACAAAGTCCGGGAAATCGTTGCGTTTCTTCACTGCTTCAGCCCCTTTGCGCCGTCAGCGGCATGATGCGCGCCCCGGCGGAATATGAAAATGTGGATGCCAATCCACAAGAGCATACAAAATTACATCCTATATTATAGCACATATTCGCGCATCCTGCAATGGCAGGCGACGAAAGGAGGATGCACCATGCCCCAGACAAACAACGAATCAGAAGCGAAAATTCCTGCAAAGCGGCGAAAATCTCCCCGGCGGCGGTGGAAACGCGTACTGCTGCTGCTTGTGCTGATGACGCTGCTGATTCTCCGCGTCGAGCGCAACGTGACGGACGTCGTGCTGACGCTCTCGCAGGCGACGGCGCGGTCGCTGGCGATTCAGGCGCTCAACGAGGCAGCCTCGGAGATGCTCGGACTCGGCGTGCATTACGCCGACCTGATGACCGTCGAGAAGGACGAGCAAGGGCAAGTGCGGCTGATTCAGGCGAATACCCCGGAGATGAACCGCTTGGCGGCGCAGGCGTCCCTGCTTGCGCAGGAAAGATTGACCGCCATGGGGCAGAAAACCGTCGTCGTGCCGCTGGGCAGTGCCGTCGGGCTGACGCTGCTGGCGGGCGCTGGGCCGGGCATCGCCGTGCAGATTCTGCCTGTCGGCTCGGTGCAGGCGGCGTTCAGCACTGATTTCACCACCGCTGGCATCAACCAGACCCGCCACCGCATTTCCCTCGTCCTCACCGCGAACGTGCAGATTGTCATCCCGACCGGCGCGAAAAACGTGCAGGCCAGCACGCAGATGGCGATGGCGGAAAGCATCATCGTCGGGCAAGTGCCGGATTCCTTTGCCGAGGGCGGCAGCGACAACAGCATCATCGACCTTGCGCCGTGAGGGGGAATGGGGTATAATGGAACGGAAATCCCGCTGATTTTCAGCAGAAAGAAGCACAAAAATGCGCGTTCTCGACATTGACCTCGACTTTTTCCTCGCCGATTGCTGCCCTCTTGCCGAATTAGGACACCGCCCATCCCTCCCCGGACACGAGCCGTGGGAGGAACCCGCCGTCCGCGCGTTCCTCGAAACCCAGTGCGGATTGTCCCGCACCACCCCCAAGCCGGGGCGCATCTTCGAGACGCACGACGGCGCGCTCCGCTTCTGGGAGGAGCAAATCGCCGCCGGACGCCTGACCGCCCCCTTCGACGTCACCCACGTTGACGCGCACAGCGACCTCGGCATCGGCTATCCCGGCCCGAACTTCGTGCTGTTCAACGTCCTGTCCATGCCCGTCCAAAAGCGGCTGGATTACACCGCGTTCTATGCCCAGAAGAAGCTCGATGAGGCGAATTACCTGCTGTTCGCGCTGGCGATGCGGCGGATTTCGTCGCTGGATAACGTGCGCAATCCGCGTTCGCGGGCGGACATACCACAAGTGCTGCTTGACGCGGACGGCAATATCCGCTTAAATTCGCTGATCGCGCAGATGTTCGCCGCGAAAAACGGCGCAGAGCCGACCGTACCCTTCCGCGTGTACGACGACTACCGCGATTTCCGCGCGGCGGGGGCGTATGACTTCGTGACGCTCGCGATTTCGCCGCGGTACGCGCCGAAGGAGGCGGATGCGCTGGTGGAGGTCGTGGGGGAGTATATTCGTCACATCTAATGCGCTGCAAAAAAATGGCTACGTGACTTGACAAAACAAAAAGCACATGCTATATTACAAATGAAGATACTGGCATGAAAAACGAACGATACAGAAAGGCGTGAATCCCATGGGGCAGACAGCGCGGCAATCGTAATCCTACTGTGACAGATAAAGGAGAAGCGAATGAAAAAGTTTCTGTCGCTGATGCTCTGCGCCGCTCTGACCCTGTGCGCTTTTGCCGCCCACGCGGAAAATACAGAACTGAACATTGCCACCAATCAGTATTATGCCTTGATGGAACGCATGGAGCAGTTTGAACAGGAAAGCGGCATCAGCATCACCTGCGAAAAGTCCGTAGACATCATGGACACGATTTCGACCGCCTACGTTATCAAGAATCCCGACATTGATTTGTTTGTTTTCACTGCTTACGACGGCTTATATACCCTCAAAAACATGAAATACTACGCGCCGCTAACCGGCAGCGCGATTTTGCAGGACGCTTTCCAGCATGTCTATCCCGCTCTGCGCCCCGTCTGCACGGATGACGATACGCTGATGGGCTGGATAATAGATGCTTCCCCGATGGGCATGATGGTCTTGACGGAATATCTGGACGAATGGGGAATGAAGTCGCCCGAAACCTTCGACGAACTGCTGGATGTGTGCAACGAAATTCTGGAAGAAGGGCTTCTGCCGGAAGAGACAGGGCTTCTGATGCAGAAATACACCCAGTCGGGCATGATGGACTTGTTCATGAAGTATTACATCATGACCTCCCTGCAGGAGGGACGCAGGCTGGACTTTACGGACGAAACGTTTCTGCATTACGTCCAGCGCATCAAGGACGAACTGCCCGCGGAAGAAGAGCCGCGCATGGCATTTGAAAATATTTTCATGATTCCGGGTGCTTCGTCCGCCCCGTCGCAGATGATTCAATTCGTGCCGCGCATTTTCCCGGAGCAGAACAGCGCGGTTGAAACGTATGTGACCATTGCTGTGGTGAACCCCTACGGCAAGAATCAGGAAGCCGCGATTCAGTTCTTGGAGTACTGCGCGACGCATCTGACAGATGGAAGTTACTTTATCTATGACAACCTGACCGAGCCGATTGAAAATCCGTCGATGGTGGCGCAGCTGGATGAACTTGCGGAAAAAATCGCACTGCTGGAACAGAAAGCAGATAAAGAGCGCGCGGACGAGGACACCCTGCGCGACTTGCAGGATCAGTACGCAAACATGGAGCAGTGGCGTTATTTCTCTTCGGCGGAGGATATTGCCTACTATCAGGAGATGGCGAAATCGCTGTATGTGTCCGAGGGTTCGCCGCTGACGTATGATGACGCGCTTCAGGTGTTGGTGCAGCGCTATCTGAACGGCGCGTTTGATGCGGCGACGTTCGCGAAGGAATGCCAGAATCATGTGGAAATGATTTACGCGGAAATCGGCGAATAATCAATAGAACCAAAAAACCTCGCGGCATCACCTGTCGCGAGGTTTTCATGTGCAAATCAAATCCCCGTTGCGGATTTCGCGGACGTGGCGATATTCTCCGCGTGGTCGCCGATACGTTCGAGGTTTGTCAGCATGTCCAGATAAATCATGCCGTTCTTCGCGGAACACTTGTGGTTCTTCAAGCGATCCATGTGGTGGCTGCGCAGGGCTTCGGTCGTCGTGTCGATTTCGTCCTCCACGCCCTCCACTTCGCCCAGCAGCGTGTCGTCCGTTACCTGCGCCTTGAACATGTCCAGCGAGCGCTGCATCTGCGCGCGCACAAGGTTCGACAGGCTTTCCAGCTCCTGTACCGCCTTGGGCGAGAATTTCACCTCGTCCTGATTCTTCAGCTGCGCCGATTCCATGATGTTCTGGCTGTGGTCGCCAATGCGCTCCATGTCGTTGACGACGTGGAACATAGAGCCGACCAGCTTCGTGTCCTTCTCGGACAGGTCAAGACCCTTCACATCCACCAGCGAATCGGTGATTTCGCGGTTCAGGTAGTCCAGCACGTCCTCGTTCCGCGCCAGTTCTTCGGATTTCTTTGCGTCCCACTCGTTGAAGCACTCCATTGCGCGCTGGAAGTTGCCCATCGCAATGCCGCCCATGCGCTGCACTTCGTTGAACAGCTGCGCCACGGCAATCGGCGGCGTTTTGAGCATACGCGCGTCAAAGTAGCGCAGCTTCATTTCCTCGGCGGTCGAGCCGTCGTCCTTGATCAGCAGGCACGCCAGCTTTTCCAGCCAGCTTGCGGCGGGCAGCAGCAGCGCCGTCGTCGTGACGTTGAAGAGAATGTGGACAATGGCGATTTGCAGCTTGAGGTTGCCGGGGGAGAGCATCTCGACCCAGCTTGCCAGCGGCAGGCAGCAGGCGATGATGACGAAAATCACCGTGCCGATGACGTTGAAGAGCAGGTGCACCGTCGCCGCGCGCTTGGCGGTGGAGTTTGTGCCCGCGCACGCCAGCAGCGCCGTGACGCAAGTGCCGATATTCTGCCCGAAGAGGATGAAGATGGCGCCATCCAGCCCAATCAGCCCCTGCGCGACGAGCGTTTGCAGGATGCCGATGCTGGCGGCGGAGGATTGCAGGACGGCGGTGATGCCCGCGCCGATCAGCACGCCCAGAATCGGGTTGTTGATGGACGCCATCGCCTTCTGGAAGCCCTCCCACGTCCGCAGCGGCTCCATCGCGCCGGACATGGTGTTCATGCCGATGAACAGGATGCCCAAGCCCATCGTGATGGTGCCGAACTGCTTGGCGGTTCTGTACTTGTCGGGAAGATTCGAGAGAATCAGCCCCAGAAACGTGAAGATGGCGGCGAAATCAATCTGCACAGACAGCAGCAGCGACGTGACCGTTGTGCCGATGTTTGCGCCCATAATCACGCCGACCGCCTGCGTCAGGGACATCAGCCCCGCGTTGACGAAACCGACGACCATGACCGTCGTCGCGGAGGAGGACTGCACCACCGCCGTGATGGTGATGCCCGCGAGCATGGCGAGGAAGCGGTTGCCCGTCACCATGCCGAGGAGCTTTTTCAGCCGTGTACCCGCCGCTTTTTCCAGCGCTTCGCCCATCAGCTGCATTCCGAACAGGAACAGCCCCAGTCCGCCGAACAGGGATAAGACATTCATAATCGTCATGATGGTTCGTTTCCTCCGAGCGTGCCGCAATGCAGCAGAATTCCGCCTGTGCGGGGAAAAATCGCATACATATCTACTTTACCACACTTTGCGCTTGTTTTCAACTGAATTTTACATATTCATAGAGATTTTAGGCGGCGTTCAGCGGGGGAACAAAAGGTTCTTCACGGAATCTTGGGGGGAAGAGCAGCTTGGAGGCGCGTCTGCGGACGCGCAGAGTTACTGGCAGGGACGCTTCGCTGCCTGCACCTTTGTTGACGGCTTCCTTAGGATTGGTCGGACGCGGAACAGTTGGGGCGTTGCCCCAAACCCCACAAGGGACGCTGTCCCTTGACCCTGCAAGGGGCAATTGCCCCTTGACCCCTTTTCGCGATTGGGTTGGTCGCACTTTCATGCTCCTTCCGCGTGCAGCTTTTGGGGGCTTCGCCTAAGCCCTTGTTTGCTTTCCCAACTTTCCGTGAAGAACCAAACAAAAAGCCGCCCCGAAAGGCGGCAAATGTCAAATTCGCAGCGGATGCCGCTGGGCAAATCAACATCTTGCGCGGAATCATCCCTGCGCCTGACGCACCATATGGTAAAACGTCCCTTCTCCGCTGAGCGTCACCCGCTTCACCGGCTCGCCTACCACCCGGAATCCCGCCTTCTCGTAGCAGCGAACGGCGCGCGTGTTCCACGTCCGCACTTCCAGATACATCGGCTTGCCCGGATACAGCCGCTGGGATAACTCCCACGCCAGCGCCGTCATCTGCGTGCCGTACCCCTGTCCGCAGTGGTCGGGATGCGCCCCGATGCCGAAAAACACCTCGCTGCCCTCATCGGACAGGTTCACGAAGCCCACCAGCGTTTCGCCATCGTAAAAGGAATAGAAATTGTTTGCCGGATTCGCAAAACCGTATCCGTGCTTCTTCTGCTCGGCATACGGCGGATTGTTGTACATCGCGTATTCGCCGGGGTACTGCCACGCGCAGATGGCTTCCTTCTCGGCTTCAGTGGTCGGATGATACGTCAGCATGGGCGTTTTCCTCCCTCATAAATGTTTCTGATTTCATAATAATGCAGTGCGCCGTATCCGTCGAAAAAAAACCGGGGATGCCGCCAAGCGCCCCCGGTCAAAATCCTCGATTATTGCAGCACAATGCCTTCCGCTTCCAGTTCCGCGCGGGTGCAGAGGCGCAGCGTCACAAAGTTCTGCTGGCAGATGATGTAGCTGCCGCCTTCGCGCGTGTCCTTGTTTTCCAGCGTCACGATGCCCTGCGCGATGCAGTCGTGGTCGGCGCAGCTGGCGTCGGTCATCTCGATGCTCGTCTCCGTGACGTGGATGATGTTCACGCACACGCCGTGGATCAGCCGGTAGTACCCGTCCTCCAGCAGCGGAATCGGCTCGTATGTCTTTGTGCCGACCGTCACAAGCAGGAACGCGACGGCTTCCGACGGGTCGCGAACCGCGCTTGCCATCGGGGAGGGCGCAATGCCGGGGTCAGTGCCGCGCGTCGCCGGGTTCAGCTTCGCGAAGCTCAGCGATTCGTTCGATGCCGCCAGAATCGCCTGCGCGTCGGCGAGGGTTTCCTGCGTCGTCGTCAATTCCGCCTCTGTCGCGGCCAGGGTTGCCTTTGTGGCTTCCAGCTCCGTCGTGGCGGTGGTCAGGCTGTCCTTCGTCGCGGCGAGTTCGTTTTCCGCGGTGGTCAGGCTGTCCTTCGTCGTGGTGAGTTCGGCTTCCTTCGCGGTCAGGGTGTCCTTCGTTGCGGCGAGTTCGGATTCCTTCGCGGTCAGACTGTCCTTCGTCGCGGCGAGTTCGTTTTCCGCGGTGGTCAGACTGTCCTTCGTCGCGGTGAGTTCGGCTTCCTTCGCGGTCAGGCTGTCCTTCGTCGTCGTGAGCTCGGCTTCCTTTGCGGTCAGGGTGTCTTTCGTCGTCGTGAGCTCGGCTTCGGTGGCGGTCAGCGCCGTCTTGGTGTCGGACAATTCCGTCGTGGCGGCGGCGAGGCTGTCCTTCGTCGTGGTCAGCTCGGTTTCAGTGGCGGACAGGCTGGTTTTTGTGTCGGACAGCTCCGTCTGCGCGGCAGTCAGCGTGTTCTGCGTCACCGCCAGTTCGGCTTCCGTCGCGGCGAGCGCTTCCTTCGTGTTCTCCAGTTCATATTCCTTCGCCGGCAGGGATGCTTTCAGCGTGTCCAGTTCGTTCTGCGTGGTGGACAGCGTGTCCTTCACTGCCGCCAGTTTGGTCTGGGTGATCATCAGCGTGTCCTTCGTGGATGCCAGCGTGGTGTCGCGGCTGTTCAGGGCAGTCTGCGTTTCGGCGAGGGTGGCTTCGGTGGACGCGAGGGTGTCCTTTGCCGCGGACAGCTCGGTTTCGCGGTCAGCAAGCGTACCCTGCGTTTCGGCGAGGGTAGCTTCGGTGGACGCGAGGGTGTCCTTTGTGGCGGACAGTTCGGTTTCGCGGTCAGCAAGCGTGTCCTGCGTTTCGGCGAGGGTAGCTTCGGTGGATGCGAGGGTGTCCTTCGTCGCGGACAGTTCAGTTTCGCGGTCAGCAAGCGTGCCCTGCGTTTCGGCGAGGGTGGCTTCGGTGGACGCGAGGGTGTCCTTTGTGGCGGACAGTTCGGTTTCGCGGTCAGCAAGCGTGCCCTGCGTTTCGGCGAGGGTGGCTTCGGTAGACGCGAGGGTGGTCTGGGTATCCGTCAAGGCGGCGGCGGTCGTGTCCAGCGTGGTCTGCGTGTCCGCGAGGGTGGCTTCGGTGGATGCGAGGGTGTCCTTCGCGGCGGACAGGCTGTTTTCGGTGTCCGCTAAGGTGGATTGGGTGGAGGACAGCGCGCTCTGCGTGTCTGTCAGCTGATTCCGGGTGTCCGTCAGCGAATTGTGGCTGACGATGAGACCGGCGCCAAGTGCGATGGAAGAGACTGCCAGCACGATGGCGGCAATCATCCAGATGATGGTCTTTTTCCGGGCGGCAATGGGACTCATAGCAATCCTCCTAACAAGCGACGAAAATGGGCAGAAACCTTCCGTTTTTTCCAGTTTACCACCATCGGGGGAAGTTGTCAATCTCGAATTTCGCGGAAGCACAAAAAACGCCCCTCCGCCGACAAAAGCAGAGGGGCAGGGGAAGGAAGATTATTGGTTCTTCACGGAAAGTTGGGGGGCAAACAAGGGCTTAGGCGAAGCGCCAAAAAGCTGCACGCGGAAGGAGCATGAAAGCGCGACCAACTCAATCGCGAAAAGGGGTCAAGGGGGGACTTCGTCCCTTTTCGTCTGCCCCTTGCAGGGTCAAGGG
>OBKK01000430.1_pt1 | contig 13299 bp, 8 predicted proteins | sample 1503221 | NCBI WGS metagenome assembly OBKK01 (sample SAMN02044683, study PRJEB22538) | human gut metagenome | reverse complement strand
ATTCCGAAGCTCCTTGCTGTTGACACGGTGAACGGTCAATGGGCGATTACGACGGAGTTCGTCGAAGGCGACACGCTGGCGGCGCTGATGGCGGCGCATCCGGAAAAGGAAGACGAGTACCTGAACCTGTTTGTGGACATTCAGATGAAGGTTCACGCCTGCACCTGCCCGATGCTCAACAGCCTGACGGAGAAGATGCAGCGCAAGATTTCCGCCACCGACCTCGACGCGACCACCCGCTACGAGCTGCACACCCGCTTGGCGAGTATGCACGTCCACAAGAAGGTCTGCCACGGCGACTTCAACCCGTCCAACATTATCTTGAAGCCCGACGGACAGTGGTACATCCTCGACTGGTCGCATGCCACGCAGGGCAACGCGTCCGCTGATGTTGCCCGCACCTACCTGCTCTTCGTCCTGGAAGGCAAGGAAGCGCTGGCGGAGAAGTACCTCTCCCTCTTCTGCAAGAAGAGCGACACCGCCAAGCAGTACGTCCAGCAGTGGATTCCGATCGTCGCCGCGAGCCAGTCCCTCAAGGGCAAGCCCGAAGAGCGCGACCTGCTCATCCGCTGGGCAAGCGTTTGCGAATACGAATAATCATCAAAGGGACTGGCTTCGGTCAGTCCCTTTTTTCGTGGGGATGGGAGACGCGCCATGTAACCATTTCCCCGCATTTGTTGAAATCTGCCACATTTGCAATTTGCCCTATGTAACCCACTTTTCATCCTCTTTTTTTCGTGGTATCATTATTATAAGAAGGGGGAATTTGCCCTTTTCAAACTTATCTGCCGCGATTGCTTGTCAACCGCCTCCACAATCAGCATGAATGAATTATACACGGCAAATATTGCTCTCAGCGTCTTCGCCATGGCGATTATGCTCTTCTCCCTGCGCGGCGACATCAGCCAATCCAAGATCCGAAACCTGCTCTGCGGCGGCCTGTACGCCACCATCGCCATTTGCGCGCTGTGTGAGTGGTCGGGCGTGCAGATGGATGGCACGCCGCCCGCGCTGATTCCGCTGCATATCGCCGTCAAGACCATCGAACTTTCGCTTGCGCCGCTAATCGGTCTGTTCGCGGGCTGCGTTATCCATCCCTGCCCGCGGAAAGTGGTACACAGGCTGCTGTGCCTTGCGGGCTTCCACGCACTGCTGGTGCTGCTCTCGGCGTTCACGGGGCTGATATTCTATGTCGATGGGCAGAATTTCTATCACCACGGGTTGCTCTACGTGCTCTACATGCTCGCCTACGGGGGCAGCATGGTGTTCTTCCTCGTGCAGATTTGGTTCGCCTGCCGCGCCTACCAGTACACCGGCGGCACACAGCTGATGCTCGCGACGCTGTTCGTGCTGTTAGGGCTGATGGTGCAACTGTTCCTGCCGATGGTCAAAATCGACTGGATTACCATCAGCTGCGGTGCGCTGATGATGTCGAAATTCTCCAGCGACATGGTACTGCAAACCGACGGGCTGACGCAGCTGGTCAACCGCTTGGGCTACGAGCATTATCTGGCGCGCCTGCACGTTCCTGCTACCATCCTGATGTTCGACGTTGACCGCTTCAAGGACGTCAACGACTGCCATGGGCACTTGATGGGCGACGCCTGCCTGCGGACGATTGCCGGCTGCATCCGCCGCGCGTATGGGAATTACGGGACGTGCTTCCGCATCGGCGGCGACGAGTTCTGCGTGATTCTGACGCGGCGGAACGCGCAATACAACACCATGACGGAGATTTTCCAGCACCTGATGGATGCGGCGCGGGTGGAGAATCCGGTTCTGCCGACGGTATCGGTGGGCTGTTCGCATTTTAATCCGTCGACGGATGAGTTGGCGGATGCCTTGGCGCAGGCGGACGCGCAGATGTATCAGAATAAGGAAGCGCACAGATAAACACAGCCGCGACGAGTGAATATGCTCGTCGCGGCTGATTTTTATTCACCTGTATCCACCGCAGTGTTGGCAGTAGCGCGCTTCCTTCGGGTTGTCTAAGCCGCAATACTTGCATGTCCAGTAGTCCATACTATCTGAAAGTGGTGCTAACGGCGTCATTTTCGAAAGCGATTTGATTGTGCTGTTACTGTTACTGCTATTGCTATTTCTATTGCTATCGCTACTGCTACTTCGCGGCAGATAGTTGTCGTTTTTATCTTTTGCAAGTTTTTTCTCTATATTTTCCAATGTTGCACGCAGTTCCAAATCAGGCAAAGCAGCAATGAGGGTGTAGCCGACGATGCCAAAGATGATGCACACGGCAATCCAGTTCCCTTTGCTGTACCCTTTCTGCTCAGCAATGCCGCCCGCATACATTGCAAATGCAACGTTGATTGCAATTGCAACCAAAGCAATCACAAAACCCATGTTTCTCAACCTCCTTGTGTGTATCGTATCCGTTTTTTCTCTATTTGTCAAGCATTTTCCTCAATTTTCACATATTTTTTCTGCAATGAAAAATCCGAATACAAAAACACGCATTCCACATTCGGAGTGCGTGCTTTTGTTGATATTATCGATTCACATACGCGTCGATTTCATTCCGGCTGGAGATTTGCAGCTTCTCAAAAATGCTCTCCATGTACGACTTCACCGTGTTGACGGAAATGCCCATCAGCGCGGCGATTTCCTTATTGCTGCGTCCCTTCGCGGCAAGCATGGCAATCGAAAACTCGTAGGGTGTGAGCGCGTCGGTCACCTGCAGCGTCGACACGGGGTTGTGAATTTTCATCCACCCGCGGCTGAAGCGGTAGACCGACTGCACAATCTTGTTGTACGTTTCCGGCTCCTGCTTGCGCAGCGCGCGCTCCACCTGCCCCTGCAAAATGCCGTGATGCTCCACAAACGGGTGGATGTACCCCTCGCGGCTGGCGATGCTCCACGCGGCATCGAACTTCTGCTCCGCGCGTTCATCCTGCTTCAGGCTCATGCAAATCATGCACAGGACGATGTTGAGGTAGATGCTGTCAATGGGGTAGCGCGTGCCCGCCATCAGCAGGGCGGATTCGGCAATGCCCATCGCGTGTTCGTATTCGCGCCGGATGTAGAGCGCATGGGCGATGGCGTACATGGCGAAATACTGCATTCCGGGCGGAAGAATACCGATAGCGGGGCGGATAGGGGTCAAGTCGAGCTTCTCGGAGTGGAAGAACACGCTGATGAGCGCGTCTGTAATGCTGCTGTACAGCCGCCACGAATCATCGTTTGCGCGCTGCCCGTCCCGCTGAATCATTTCGAGATTCCGGCGGCACTTGGCGGCATCCCCCGTCTGCAGCATCGCCATCGTGTTGGTAATCAGCGCGGACAGGCGGATTTCGGGGCACTTGCTCGTCAGGTACTTCTCGCTGATTTCGCGGGCTTCCTCGTGCTCATCGCGGAAATAGTGGTGCATGGCGCGGGCGATGTCGCGTTCCTCCTCGTCGTTCATGGTCAGCAGGAGATTTTGGAAGCCGTTGTCGCACGGGCGGGAAATCAGCGGCATATAGCACTTGGCCATCCGCGGGGGGATTTTTTCCTGCCCGCGCTGCCCGCTCTTGCGCAAATCCGCCGGATGCGGCGTATTCGCCGGAATCAGCCACCCGCCCGATTTCCGGATTGCCCCCTGAATCCGCCCGGTATTCAGGTAGTAATTCACCATGCGGATGGAAACGCCCCACAGCTCCGCTATTTCCTTTACGCTGAGGTAGTCCAATGCGCATCCCCTCCTTGTTCTCCTTGTTTACGCTTACGGAATTGGCTCCCAAAGCATGGTCGCCGTTCGATTGCCATACGAGCCCTTGGGCAGCATGTAGGAGAGCGGCGTTCCTGATACGCCGTCGATTTGCCAGCCTACAAAGGTGTAGCCCGGGAGGTAGTAGGACGGGTCTTCTTCCGGTGTCCCGAAATAAACTTGGTTGTTGATGGTGTATTGAACCCAATTATATGCTTTGCCGTGGCTCACGTAGGTAATGGTGTACGTCGCCACACGCCACTCCGCCTTGTAAATGCGGTCGCCGGTTGAGCCTTTGGGGATAATCATCGGCGTTGAAGGGAACTGACCGCTGCCATCGAGGGTCCAGCCGGAAAATTCGTAGCCCGGACGGTCGGGAGGGATGGGCAGAGTGACGGAATCCTCCACGGTGTAGCGTATCGAAGCTATGACTGCGCCGCCGTTCGTGACCAGTGTGATGGTGTATCTGATCACCTTCCAGTTTGCGGTATACGCCTTGTTCCCCGTCGAACCCTTCGGAATTTTGACGCTTGTCTGCGGCGTCGTGATGCCCTCGCCCGTCCAGCCGACAAACTCGTAGCCGTTGCGGGTCGGGGTTGGCAGCTCGAACTCCTCATCCGTTATGGTGTAAACCACCTTTTCTTGACCGCTGCCGCCGTCCAAATCCATGGTGATGGTGTACTCCGCCAAACGCCACTCCGCCTTGTAACGGAGGTCGCCGGTTGTGCCATGGTAGATAATGAGCGGCGTGGCAGGGAGCATACCGCTGCCATCGAGGGTCCAGCCGACAAATTCGTAGCCCGGACGGAGAGGGTAAGGCAGGGTGAAGGAATCCTCCACGGTGTATTTTATCGGAGACACGACTGGGCCGCCGTTCGTGTCCAGTGTGATGGTGTATTCAATCACCTTCCAGTTTGCGGTATACGCCTTGTTTCCCGTCGAACCCTTCGGAATTATGACGCTTGTCTGCGGCGTCGTGATGCCCTCGCCCGTCCAGCCGACAAACTCGTAGCCGTTGCGGGTCGGGGTCGGCAGCTCGAAATCCTCATCCGTCATGGTGTAAACCACCTTTTCTTGACCGCTGCCGCCGTTCAAATCCATGGCGATGTTGTATTCTGTCAGTTTCCAGTTCTCGATATACTTCTTGTCGCCCGTCGAACCCTTCGGGATGGTCACGTTCGGCTGCGGCGTCGTGATGCCCTCGCCTGTCCAGCCAAGGAACGTGTAGCCCGTGCGGGTCGGGGTCGGCAGCGTTACGGTTTGCTCCACCGTGTAGAAATACACTTGCGACGAGCCCGCATTGCCCCCTTCCAGCAGCGTAATGATGGTGTATTCAATCACCTGCCAATTCGCGGTGTAGGTGCGGTCGCCCGTGCTGCCTTGCGGGATTTCCATGGCCTTCTGCGGTTCGGTGATGCCCTCGCCCGTCCAGCCGAGGAAGATGTAGCCCGTGCGAACCGGGGTCGGCAGCTGGAACGCTTCCGATTCCACCGTGTACTGGATGGGACGGATCGGATCGCCGCCGCTTGTGTCCAGCGTGACGGTATAAAGCTTGTCCGCCGTCAGCGTCAAGGTCAGCGGCGCGTAGGGCATGAGGAAGGAAGCCGCGTCGTTCCCCTCGCTGATACTCAGGGAAACAGCCGGGTCGCTCAGGTGAGCGTGGATGCCGCGATAGCCCGCTGCGGGCTGCATCGTGACCGACACCAGCTCGCCGGCGCAGCACAGCAGGTCGTTGCCTTCGGCAGCGCGGTCGCTGTCCCAGAGGACGTTCTGCGCGTCGATGGTCGTGCGCTGTGTGTCCGCCGTCCACGTCAGCGTAACGATGCGCCTTTCTTCGCGGCCTGTTACGGTCAGGAATGCGTTGGTTTTTTCGCCGCGCAGTCCCGTCAGGTGAATGAGGTCGCGCTCGTCCGCGCCGAAGTCGCTGCGCTTGAGCTGCGTCACCCACTCGCCGCGCTCCTCATCGAAGGTGAAGCTCGCCACGGCGCCGCTGCGCAGGGTCAGGCTCGGCGTGAAGTACTCAGGCCGTGCGTTGTTGATGCGAACGCGGTAGGTGATGCGCCCGTCCTGCTCGCCATAGCGGTAGACGTACACCGGGAATTCCGCTACCAGCGTGCTGTCATCCGTCAGCGGGAACACAACATCGCCCTCGCGGGAAAGATAGACATAATTTTCCGCCACGGCAAAGCAGGATTCGCCGCCATTCAGGCGGTAGACCTTGCTCCACGGGTCTGCGCTGCGCATTTCCGGCAGCAGCACATACTGCTCCTGCAAATCCGGATACTTCTCTGCAAACGCCGCCTCGATGCTGTCCATCATGTTGACCGCGCCCATCGGGCAGCTGTCGCCCGTGTACTGCACCGTCGCTTCGGTCAGCAGCGCGCCGTCCCAATCCGCCGTTTCCAGCTGCATGTCCTTGGCGCTCTGGTCAACAAGGCGGAAACGCACGGTCAGGCTGATTTTCTTCTCCACCTTCAGCTCGCTGCCCATATGCAGCTGCTGCCCCGGCACAAGCGCGTTCTTGCCCGGATTCAGCACAATATCGCCCGTCGGCAGCGGGTCATCCGTCAAGTTCACGAGGTTCGTCGCAATCCCGATATCGAGATTCATCGGCTTGTCCACCACGATGGTGGAGCGGACATTGCCCTCGCCGTTCAGCGACACATTCCCCGATGCGCCCAGAATCAGCTCCTGAACATCTGCCGCCGCGCCGATGTTCAGGCGAACGTCCTCGTCCGACAGCACATACAGGCGGTCGATTTTGCCGGACGGAAGATTGGCGTTCAGCCCGCCGAGAACCAGCAGATTGCCGTTCATTTCCGGCGCATTGAACTCCATGTTGCCCAGATGGTCAAAAATCGCGTCGCCGATGAAGGCTTCCGGCGGCTGCGTGTCCTTATTCAACACGGTGATGCCAAGCTGCTTGATGTTCTGCTGAAACGCCGGGTCATCCCAATCCGTATTGTCCCACATGCCAGCGCCGATTTCTTGCGCCAGCCGCATCAGCGCTGAGTCCTTGCCCTGTGGTGTCTGGTTGTTGTTGATGGTGTTCAGCGTGTTCAGCGCGCTCATGTTGTTGTTCACAATCATGGCCGCCGATGCTGTACCCGCCCAAATGATGCTGCATAAGAGCAGGAAAATGGTGCTCCATCGTGCGATTCGCTTCATGCTGCTTCCTCCTTGATGATAGCTTCCGCGGGCTTTTTCCCATTGAAAACGCCCCTTCTGGTTTCAGTATACCATCGGCAAGCGCTGTTCGCCACCGCCATTCAATGGATTAATTGGACGTTTCCCTGCCCTTTTCCTGCTGAAAATTCCTGCATTCACGCATGTTTCACGTCAATTCGCGCATGTTTCCCGCCGGATGCACCTTTCCAAGGCAGGAAATATCAATTGCCAAGGATGGCAAAGTGCATCTTTCCAACATACGAAAAAAGGCGAACCGGTTTTGAAGCCGATTCGCCCGTGGATTTGTCCAAACTTGGATGGAATTACTTGGCGATGGTGCAGTGCATGAAGTACTTGTAGCCCAGCGGGTTGGAGAAGAAGCCCTGCACGGAGTCGTCGAGCATGTAGATGTCGGTGTAGTAGTACAGCGGCACGATGCAGCCGGTATTCATCAGCATATCTTCCGCGATGTGCATCATGGCATAACGGTTCGCGCTGTTGGTGCAGCTCTTGATAGCAGAAATCAGCACGTCATAGGTTTCCGCCCAAGTGCCGTTCTCCACCTTCACGTCGTAGCCGTAGGGGGTCAGGTCGAGGTTGTAGATCTTCAGATCCGCATTCGCGCCCTTGCCGAACTGCACGTCGTTGTTGCCGGAGCCGGTCACCCACATGTCGAGGAAGCAGATCGGGTCGTTGTAGTCGGCAATCCAGCCATTGCGGGCAATGGAGTAGTCGCCGGACTTACGGGTGTTCAGGAAGGTGTTCCATTCCTGGTTGGTCAGGTTCATGGTGATGCCGACCGCAGAAACCGCGCTCTGGAGGTATTCGCCAATCGCCTTGTGGGCTTCGGAGGTGTTGTAGAGGTAGGTCAGGGACGGGAAGTTGGTGAAGACGGCGTTCGCCTCGTCGTAGGTGTAGTACTTCTTCAGGGTTTCAACCGCCTTGTCGAAGTTCGCCATGTAGACGTCTTCATCGTCGGTCACGTCGTAGTAGCCGGTGATGCCTTCCACATGCCCCGCGTTCTTGTAGAACTCAGAGCCGTCCGCATCGGTCATGCCCATCGGAACGAAGCTGGACGCAGGCACCTGACCCGCCTGACCGATTTCTTCAACGATGTAGTTGCGGTCGAACAGCAGGCCAATCGCCCGACGGACTTCTGCGCGCGCCGCTTCCGCTTCTTCGGGGGTCATGTTCGCGAGCACGTCAGCGGGCAGGATTTCTTCGTTGATGTTCCAGCAGACATAGTAGGTACCAATCTGGCCGGCAATAACGAATTCCGTCGGATACTGTTCCTTCAGGGAAGCGATTTCAGAGGTGGGAACGTCGTCGATCAGCTGCCAGTCGCCCTTCTGGAAGTTCGCCAGCATGTTGTTCGCGTCGTCGGAGAGGTAGAAGTCCAGCTCGTCCATCGTGACCTTGTCCACCGCATGATAGTAGGGGTTCTTGGTCAGGGTGATCTTGCTGTTGTGTTCCCACGCGGTCATGGTGTACGGGCCATTGCCGATGTAGGTGGAAGGATCGGTCGCCCACGCTTCGTTGGCGACGACGTCCTCACGGACGGGCATGTACGCCGGGAAGGCGAGCAGCTCGTTCCAGTAGGCAACGGGGTTGTTCAGGGTAACGGTCAGGGTCTTGGCGTCCACGGCGGTCACAGCGAGGTTTTCCGCCTTGGGGTCGGAGCCGTCCGTAGTGTAGCCCTTGATGACTTCAAACATGTAGCCATAGTCCGCGCCCAGCTCGGAGGAAGCAGCGCGCTTCCACGCGAACTCGAAGTCCTTCGCGGTCAGATCCTTGCCGTCGGACCACTTCAGGCCGTCAACGAGCGTGTAGGTGTACGTCACCGTGCCGTCGTCATTGACCACCGGATCCGGCAGTTCCACCGCGCAGTCCGGCAGGATTTCCAGCTTGCCGTCGTCGGTCTGCGCCCAAGTGGACAGGCCTGCGAACAGGTGAGCGACCATCGTCGCGCCGTCCACAGCGGAGTTCAGCGCCGGGTCAAGCGTATCAGGCTCGGACGCGATGCAGACAGCCATGTACGTCTTGCCGTCTTCGGCGACAGCGCACAGGGTGCAGGTCACCATCATTGCGATGGCGAGCAGGAGAGCAGTCAGCTTCTTCATGAAAAAACCTCCCTTAATATTCTGTGACAGCCTTACTTTGCGTAGACTGTCTGTATCAAAAATGCGTAAAGCGCATCCTTGAAGCATGGATTTCGCGCCTGCGGGCGCGAACAAAGGGCTTTGCGGTCGCCCTTTGGAAACCTTCGCAGCGCACACGCCTGTTTATTGAGCTGTTCCGCAGCTTTTTCGCGGATAAACATGCGGGCACACTATGCCAGTGTCACCAACTCAATCGCGAAAAGGGTGTCGAGAGGGTCGAAGACCCTTCGCGGGTGCAGGGCAGAGCCCTGCCGGAGTCCAGAGGCAGAGCCTCTGGCGCTTCCCCTCACCCTAACTCCTTCACCCGGTGGCAGGCGACGAAGTGCCCCTTCTCGACTTCGTTGAAGGGCGGCATCGACTGCGCGCAGGCTTCGGTGGCGTGGGGGCAGCGCGTGCGGAACGGACAGCCCGACGGCGCGTTCAGGGGGCTTGGAATGTCGCCGGAGAGGACAATGCGCTTGTTCGCGCGCGCCGCCTTCGGGTCAGGCAGCGGAACGGCGGACAAAAGCGACTTGGAGTACGGGTGCAGCGGGTGATTGTAGATTTCCTCCGCCGACGCCAGCTCCACCATCTTGCCCAGATACATCACGGCGATTCTGTCCGAAATATGCCGCACAACCAGCAGGTCATGCGCAATGAACAGGTATGTCAGCCCCAGCCGATCCTGCAAATCATCAAACATGTTGATGACTTGCGCCTGAATCGACACATCCAATGCGGAAATGCACTCGTCGCAGACGATGAATTCCGGATTCACCGCCAGCGCGCGGGCAATGCCGATGCGCTGCCGCTGACCGCCGGAAAACTCGTGCGCGTAACGCGAGGCGTGTTCACTGTTCAGTCCGACATAGCCCAGCAGCTGCAAAATGCGCTCCTCCCGCTCCTTCTTGGAGGAATACAGGTGGTGCACATCCAGCGGTTCGCCCACGATGTCCGACACGGTCATGCGCGGGTTCAGCGAGGAGTACGGATCTTGGAACACCATCGTCGCCTTCGTGCGGAATTTCTGCAAATCCGCTTTCGTCTTGACGGGCTTGCCATCGTAAATGATTTCGCCCGCCGTCGGCTTGTACAATTGGAGGATGGTGCGCCCAACGGTCGTCTTGCCGCAGCCGGATTCGCCCACCAGACCGAGCGTTTCGCCCTTGTTGATGGTGAAGGACACATCGTCGACCGCCTTCAGCGGCTTGGTGCGGAAGAAGCCCATGTTGATGTCAAAGTATTCTTTCAGTCCTTTGACTTCCAGCAGCGGCTGGTGCATCTGCGCTTCAGACACAGGGCACTCCTCCTTCCTCCGTGATGCTGCCGTCCTCCACGCCCTTCTTGACGTTCATCCAGCAGGTTGCCATATGGTCGTCATTGATGAGCATACGAACCGGCTTCTCTTTCAGGCAAATCTTCATCGCCGCCTCGCAGCGGGGCGCGAACGGGCAGCCCTTGGGCATGTTCAGCAGGTCAATCGGCGTACCGGTAATCGGCTCCAGGCGCTGTCCGTTGTTCTCCGCCGTCGGGATGGAGCGCATCAAGCCCTTCGTGTACTCGTGGCGCGGGTTGTAGAAGATTTCATCCGCCGTCCCCTGTTCGCAGATAGACCCGGCGTACATGACGATGACCTCGTCGCACATCTGGGCGACAACGCCCAAGTCGTGCGTAATCATGATAATCGCCATGCCCATCTTCTTCTGCAGGTCGCGCATCAAATCAAGAATCTGCGCCTGAATCGTCACGTCCAGCGCGGTCGTCGGCTCGTCGGCAATCAGGATGTCCGGCTCGCACGCCAGCGCCATGGCAATCATCACGCGCTGCCGCATACCGCCCGACAACTCGAACGGGTACTGCTTCATGCGCTTTTCCGGCTCGTTGACGTTGACCAGCTTCAGCATCTCCACCGCGCGTTCGCGCGCCTGATGGCGGTTGCGGTCGGTGTGCAGCAGAATCGCTTCCATCAGCTGCCGGCCAATGGTGTAAGTCGGGTTCAGAGACGTCATCGGGTCTTGGAAGATAATCGAGATGCGATTGCCGCGCACGGAGCGCAGCAGCTTCTCGTCCGCGCCGACCAGCTCCTGCCCGTCGAATTTCACGCTGCCGCTGACGATTTTGCCCGTCGGCGCAAGAATCTGCATGACGGAATACGCCGTGACGCTCTTGCCCGAACCGCTTTCGCCCACGATGCCCAGCACCTTGCCGTGGTCAAGGCGGAACGAAACGCCGTCCACCGCCTTGACTTCGCCCGCGTCGGTGAAGAAGGATGTATGCAGGTCATTGACTTCCAGCAATGCCATTTTGTCCAGCTCCTTTCATCACGCATTCAGCTTCGGGTCAAATGCGTCGCGCAGGCCGTCGCCGAACAGGTTCAGGCTCAGCACGATGAGGCAGATGACCACGGCGGGGATAATCAGGCGATAGGTGTAGGAATAGATGCCGTTGAGCGCGTCAGAAGCCAGCGAACCCAGCGAGGGCATCGGCGCATTAACGCCCAGCCCCAGGAAGGACAGGAAGCTTTCGGTGAAAATCGCGTTCGGAATTTGCAGCGCGGTCGAAATAATCACGACGCTGATGCAGTTCGGCAGAAGGTGCTTGCGGATAATCCACCGCGCCTTCGCGCCCGTCGCCTGCGCCGACAGCACATACTCCTGCTCGCGCAGGGACAGGATCTGACCGCGAATCAGGCGCGCCATGCCCACCCAATAGAGCAGACCAAAGACGATGAACATGCTGATGATGTTCGAGCCGATTTTCTCTAAGATGGTGCCTTCCACATGCAGCACCTGCCCCAGCACGACCGACAGCAGGATGATAACCAGCATATCTGGCAATGAGTAGATAATATCGACGATTCGCATGATGAACAAGTCCACCCTGCCGCCGAAATATCCCGCGACTGCGCCAATCATCATGCCAATCACCAGCACGATGATGCTAGCGAAGAAGCCGACGGCGAGGGAAATGCGCGTCCCGTAGACGACGCGGATGAAGTAGTCGCGTCCGTGCGCATCCGTGCCGAAGATGTGCGGGAAAACGCTTTCGCCCTTGTCGATTTTCTTCAGTTCCGTCTTGCCGTACTGGAACGGCGCGAGGTTGTTGTAGCTGTTGTCCATCGGGCGACCCTTCGTCTGCCCCAGCATCTGGTCATACGAATACGGCCAGAACATCGGGATGATGATGGAGGACAGCGTAATCAGCACAATCAGAATCAGGCTGATGGTCGCGACCTTGTTCTTCAGCAGGCGCTTCACGCCATCGCGGAAAAAGGTCGAGGACGGACGCATCCGGGAGATGACTTCCTTTTCCTCCGCCGTCGCGGGCATGAAGGAATCCACATCCAGATGCAGGCTAAAGGGCTTTTTCTTGTTCATCATCATGATGCAGATACCTCCTTATTCGTAATCAATGCGCGGATCAACCACCTTGTAGAGCAGGTCGCTGATCAGATTCATAATCACGATTAAAGAGGCGAGGAAAATAGTCGTCCCCATAATCATGGTGTAGTCGCGGTTGGTGATGCTGGATACGAACTGGCGGCCGATCCCCGGCACGGCGAAAATCTGCTCGACGACCATCGAGCCGGTGACGATGAACGCCAGCATCGGGCCGAAATAGGTGATAACCGGAATCAGCGAGTTCTTCAGCGCGTGACCGAAGATAATCTTCTTGCCCGAAACGCCCTTGGCGCGCGCGGTGCGGATGTAATCCTGCCCCAGCACGTCGAGCATGGAGGAACGCGTCAGGCGCGTGATGTAGCTCATCGGGTAGAGCGCAAGGGTGATAATCGGGAGGATCAACCCTTCGGCTGTCGCGCCGTTCGCGGGTACCCAGCCCAACTTGACTGAGAACACAATCAGCAGGAATGACCCCATAATGAACGACGGCATGGACACGAACGCGGTCGTAATCACCATGATAATCTTATCCAGCACGGTGTTGCGCCGCAGCGCCGCCAGCGCGCCGAGGACGATGCCGACAATCGCCGCGCTGAACGCCGCAATCAGACCAAGCTTTGCGGAGGTCTTCATGCCATCCAGAATAATGTCGATGACCTGACGGCCGCGCTGCTTCAGGCTCGGCCCGAAGTCCAGCTTCGTCACCACGTCGCGCAGATACGTCACATACTGTTCGCCCAGCGGCTTGTCCAGCCCGTACTTGGCCTCCAGCAGCAAAGACGCATAACCCGCACAAGGGTCGCAGGCAGACGCGATTTCATCCAGCCCCACAGTTGCCAGCCGAGCTACCAATGTAGATGCACACGTGGGGGTGAAGTATTCTCCCCCT
>OBKK01000423.1_pt1 | contig 13488 bp, 8 predicted proteins | sample 1503221 | NCBI WGS metagenome assembly OBKK01 (sample SAMN02044683, study PRJEB22538) | human gut metagenome | reverse complement strand
TATAGCACAGATTGCCGGGATTGCCTTGTGTCGCAATGCTTTTTGGGTTGGTCAGCAGACATTATTTAAAGAACATCCCAACTTGACTTCTGTTACCCTTATAGCGAATGAAATTTATCTTGGAGAATATTCGTTTGCTGAATGTTATGCATTGCAGGAAGTTACAATTTCTCAATGCTCTAAACTGTATCTTGGAAACAGTGCGTTCTTAAATTGCAAAAACCTGGAGGCGTTTTCGTTTGGCGGGACGGTTTATCCTTATCGGCAGGAAGGGAAAAATCAATCTGAAACATACCTGCTGAATGCTTTTGACGGCACAGCCATTCATCAGCTGAACCTTCATCTGAATGTGGGACGCATAAAGATTACACTAATGCCTTTGCTGGAAAATCTAACGCTGACGGGTTCTGTGGATACGATTATGTCCATTTCCGGAAACATGATGCTGAAAAAGATCGCATTACCGTCAGGGGTAAAAACAATTACAGCAATATGTAACAATCCGATGCTGGAAGAATTGCAGCTGCCATCCAGCATACAAACAATTACCCAAATAAACAACAATGGAAGGCTGAAAGCGCTGGTAATTCCGGAGAATGCAAGCCTTGCGGACTATGCGCTGTCAGATAATCCTTCGCTGGAGACGGTTCATCTTCCGCAATCGCTGAAAATGGTACCGATTGGATTGCTCCAGAATTGTACGTCACTAAAATATGTACAGCTGCCGACACAGCTGGAACAGATTGGCGGAAAAGCATTCTATGGATGCGCATCACTGCAAAACATCACACTTCCTGAATCGCTGCTGCGAGTCGATGACTATGTGTTCACGAACTGTACGGCGCTGACGGAAATGACAATTCCAAGGGCAGTTTGGTGCTTTGGCAATGATTCGCTGACGGGATGTACGAATTTGAAAACCGTATATGTTCTTTCGGACGAGGCGTTTGTTTTCTTCCCTGATGACAACTTCTATGGTGAACGAACCATTTACTGTCCACGGAATCAAGCGACGTGGAGCGTGACGGAGTCTACGCGTGTTGCGATTGATGCACCAGTCTATACGCTGCGCATTCACTACCCGGATGGGCGAGATGATATGGTAAAGACGCGTACAGCTGGCGATACGCTGGTTGAACCGCGGATTTATAGCATGGGAATTAAAAACAGTGACTGTATTCGCTGGTTTAGTGATGCAGAATGGACAAATCAGATTACATTTCCAAGTGTTATGCCAGAGAAAAATTTGGATATTTACTTGGGGTATACCTACAAGCTGTGGGATGATTTTGTCAATTGGGATAAGCTGGATGGTAATTACGATTGGGATGAATACGATCCAGCTACGGGAAATTGGCGGCAGGTACCGAAACTGATTTCTTACAACAACAACCAGCGGTACTTCCACATTCCGGATCAGTTCGAGATAATGTATGCTGATGCAATCCATGAGGGAATCAGATACTTGGAGATTGGCGCATCCATGCGGCAGATTGATCCTGCGGCTTTCCGCTCGGCAGTGGATTTGGAACGCTTTTATGTTGATCCGGCGAATACACATTATTATGCACAGGATGGCGTCCTGTATAGCGCAGATGGAACATTGATAGCTTATCCATACAAAAAGGACAATCAGCAGTTTACAGTGCCAGATGGCGTTACAAGCATTGGAGCGTATGCCTTCGCAATTCCGGAGGGAAAAGAATCGCCGCTGCTTCAAGTGCAATTACCGTGCAGTGTAACAAGCGTGGAAGAAAATGCATTTGCAGGGCATGAACGACCGTTTGCAGTGATGACGGAAAATACGTCATTGAATGCTCAAATCGACGCAGAAGGCGTATTTTGTAATCCGGCGCCGCTTGTACTGATGTCAGAGGACAACATGGTGAGCTTTTATCTGCTTTCCGCAGGGCTACCGCTTCCTGAACTGCCGAATCCAATGAAGGATGGCGCATACTTCATTGGCTGGAGTTTGAAAGAAAATGACGATGTGGCGGATTTGTCAGCGCTGACACTTCCTGCAGATGGAATGGTACTCTACGCGTGCTGGTCAAAGAAGGTGCAGTATCAGACAGCGCTGCCGGCGATGCTGAAAATCATTGAAAGCGAGGCGTTCCTAAATGCGCCGATGGTAAGTGTGCGATGCCCGGATGGATTGACGACGATTGAAAGCCGCGCGTTTGCTGGATGCGATCAGCTGCGAGACATCTATCTGCCTGACAGCGTTCAATACATAGCCGAAGATGCGTTTGCAAACGTGCCGCAACTGACGATTCATACGCCAGCGGGAAGCATTGCGGAAAAATGGGCGAAAAAGCAAGGCATTACGGTTGTGCCTGAGCGGGAAGAACCTTAATTGCCATTTCCGAACATGCGTACGTCCTTTCTCTTCGGGTATAAACAGCATCGGCACAGCGCCAAGTTTTCATTTGGCGCTGTGCCGATGATTTTTTGTGAGTTCGCAAGATGAAAATTTCCTCTTTATACCATTTCCGAATTGGTTCATCACGGAATCGACAAAGAAGGAAAGATGCGGTTTTATCCTCTTTTTCCTTATCCCTTGATATTTCTCACGCTGCCCCTTTCCACAAGGTGCACCGGCAAAATAACCTTCTTCTGCGCAATCTCTTCCTTCCGCAGCTGTGCCAAAATCATCTCCGTCGCCAAAGTGCCTTTCTTCTCCGAATCCTGATGAATCGTCGTCAGCCCCGGAATCGTCAGCTGCGAAATATAATGATCATCAAAGCCCACAATCGACTTATCGCGCGGCACACTTACCCCGCACTCATGCAGCCCGGACATGATGCCTGCCGCCAGAATATCCGCCGAGGCGAAAATCCCCGTGATTTCGGGGCGTGTGCTGAGTTGATGCCCCAGCTTCTTGCCCTCCTGCACGGAAATTTCCTGCGTAAAGACAAGCGCCGGGTCGTACGGCACGCCGTATTCCGCCAAGGCGCGGCGATAGCCCTGCAGGCGCAGTTCGATAACGCCCGCGGGGGAAATCGGCGGCGACGCGAACGCAATCACGCGGTGGCCGTTCTCCAGCAGGTGCTTCGTGGCGAGGTAGCCGCCTTTTTCATCCTCCAAGCCGACGCAGCAGATGTTCGGGTCGTCCACATAGCTGTCGATGAGGACGACGGGAATGCCCAGCTTTGCTACGGCATCGAAGAACGAATCCTGAAACAGCCCCGTCATAATCAGCCCGGAGAGCCGCCAGCTGTGAATCAGCCCTTCCAGCGCGGCGACGCTTTCGGCGGAGCGCAGCATCAGGTAGTAGCCGGCTTCACGGGTGCGCTGCTCGACGCTGGCGGCGACGCTGCTCATGAAGGGGTCGCTGACGGTGCTGCCGGTGGTGCGCGGCGTGATGTAAGTGACCATGGCGATGATGGCGGACTGGTCGTTCGCCAGCGAGCGCGCGGACATGCTGGGAACGTAGTGTTCGCGCTCGATAATCTCCCAGATTTTTGCAACCTTCTTTTCGGAAACGCGGCTTTTGCGGTTATGCACCACGTTGGAAACGGTTGTAATGCTTACGCCTGCTTCGGCGGCAATGTCTTTGAGTGTGACCATGCGATGCTCCATTTTATGCAGTGTTTTAGAAATGGCAATATGCGCAGAAAACCATGTCCGCAGACGTGAAACGAAAACGGACGAAGTCCGCGTGCGCATCATAAAAAGTATACCAGTCTTTGAAGTTGTTCGCAAGCGGTTTCTGGGAAAAAATCCGTAAAAGAAGGGGGAGACAGCCGAAACTGTCCCCCCTTTTTGAACGTTTTGGAATTATTCCAGTTCAGCCAGATAGTCCTTAATCGGCAGGTCGCCGGGCTTGCCGGTTTCCGGCGCGGTCAGACCAGCCTGAATGGTTTCGGAGCTGGTAGCGTCGATGGGCGCAACGGCTTCAGAGAAGGTGATTTCGTCCAGGTAGATGACGCACTTGGCGAACGCGCGGATGTGCAGGGCGTTGGTCATGCCCGGGAAGCCGGACGCTTCGAGGTCGATGACGAGATCCTGCCATTCGGTGGTGATGACCGGGTGCGTGCCGTCCGCCAGCACAAGGTCAGAGAAGCGCGCCGCGTAGAACTTGGCGTCTTCCGGATGCCAGTCCATGATCAGCTTGTTCTCTTCGCCGCCTTCCGCACCCTTGATGCGGATGGTCAGGTATTTGCAGTAGGAAACGCCGTCCAGACCCCACATGTCAACGGCTTCGCCCCAGTTCGCCATCCAGTCGGCGGCATGGGCGTAGTAGTCGTCTTCGCTGTCGTAGTCTTCCGGGTCATACGCCTTGGGGCGCATGTCGAGCTTCAACGCGCCGTCCTCATTCTTTGCGCGCAGGTTCGCCCAGTTGTCCCACCAGAGGTGCACGCCGTTGGGCGCAAGCTCAGGCTTGGCATTCGGGTCACGGTCGTCAAAGTTGTCCCACAGGTAGGTTTCGCCTTCAGCGAACGCAACGGCTGCCATCGCGAACACCATCGTCAGGGAAAGCAGGAAAGCAAGGAACTTCTTCATGGGGATACCTCCTTTATGATGTTGACGGTGGATAGGTTTAGCGTTAAACCTATCGTTGACATGATTATAACATACCATTTGCCACATGTCAAGAGGGGAAAAGAGGATTTTTCTGAAAATTTTATCTTCAGGCATATTGCACATTTCCAAATTTCCTGCTATAATCATGGTACAGGTTTAGCGCTAAACTAAATGCGGATGATTTCCATACGCTGGAAACGCCGCGGCGAACAAGGAGGAAATGAACGATGAAGAGAACCACCCCCATCCTGATGCTTGTGCTGATGCTTCTGCTGACCGCGTGGATGATGCCCGCGACTGCCGAAGCGAATCCGACGCTGCTGACCCTCTACGAAGGCCCGAAGACGATGACGACCTCCGCGACGGCGAAAGTCACCGCGAACGGCAACGCCCTGTTCGTCTATGACGTGATGGTCAACCACGAACACATCTGGAACGCCAATACTCAGCCGACGACCACGCCTATGACGTACTTTGACTTCGAGGGTAAAGTGCGCATCGAGGTTGAAATGCCCGGTCTGCCGGACAAAGTAGAGAGCGCCGCCGTCATTCCGCAGGCGTGGGGGATTACGCCCGAAGTCAAGGACGGCAAAGTTTCCTTCATAATTACGGAGCCGGGGCAGTACACCGTTGTCTTCAACGATAACGTTAACAAGGCGCTGCACATCTTCGCCAATCCGCTGGAAACGGACGTCCCTGATCCCGACGACCCGAACGTCTACTATATCCCCTCCGGCGAGTGGGTCATGGACGCCATCACGCTGGAAGACGGGCAGACGCTCTATATCTCCGGCGGCGCGGTGCTGCATACCATTATCTCCGTCAATAACGCCAAGAACGTCCGCATCTGCGGGCGCGGCATCATCGACGGCAGCGACTACGATGCGTGGAATCAGCCCGGCTCGTATGCGCGCGTCCCGATTGATCTCAATCACGCAAAGGATGTCACCATCGACGGCATTATCGTCGCCAATTCCAACTGCTGGAACGTTAATTCTTACTCCTCCAAGCATGTGGAAATCAACAACGTCAAGGTCATTTCCGGCCGTCAAAATGGCGACGGCTTCACCTTCCAGTCCTGCACCGACCACACCGTGACGAACAGCTTCGCCCGCACATGGGACGACAGCCTCGTCATCAAGAACTACTCCGGCTCCACCAAGGGCATCACCTTCCGCAACATGCAGGTATGGACGGACCTCGCCCAGTCCATGGAAATCGGCTACGAAACCGACAAGGGCTGGACGCTTGACCCCGAAATCAGCGATGTGCTGTTTGAGAACATCACTGTGCTGTACAACTTCCACAAGCCCGTTATCAGCATCCATAACAGTGACGATGCGTATGTGCACGCCATCGTCTACCGCAACATCGTCGTCGAAAACGCCTTCATGCAGGGTGATAACGGCAATAATAAGGAATTGATTGAGATGACGCTGCAAAATTCGGCGTGGTCGACGGTCAAGGATGAGTTTGGGTCGATTGATGATGTGCTGATTGATGGTCTGACGGTGCTGCGGACGCTGGATGGGAAAGTGCCGGCGTCGAGATTGTCGGGGTATGGGGAGGATAATCGGATTACAAATGTGACCTTGCGGAACGTGACGATTCTGGGGGAGAAGATGACGAATTTGAAGCAGATGAAGCTGCGGTATGATGATTATTGTGAGGGGATAGTGGTGGAGTAAGGAAAAAAGAGGATAAACACGCGGAAGAATTAAGGGAGTGAGACCAACTCAATCGCGCGGAGGGGTCAAGGGGGGATCCCCCTTGCGGAGTCCAGAGGCAGCGCCTCTGGTAGGGTTTGGGGCAACGCCCCAACTGTTTGTCGTGCAACCAGTAATGGAAAAGCACGCAATTCTGCCACACGAGCGCTGAACAGCGAAGCGCTTTCAGCGCAGCGGTTGTAATTTCGCGCGTCCTCAGACGCGCCCTCCAACTTGCTCTTTCGACCACTTGCACATTGTCGCGCCAAATGGGCGCGACCGACCTGCCAATCATCCACATATACACCATCATTATAGAAAGGAAATTTCGCTCATGAAAATGCGTTCTGTCGTATCCGCCATGCTCGCCCTGTCGCTGGCGTGCCTGCCCCTTCTGACACAGGCGGAAGAAGAAATCCCTACCATCGTGACCGTTGTCCCCGCGCCCGACCAGACCAAGGCGGAGCGCCCCGCGTGCTTCCCTGACCCTGCTGACCAGTACATCGCCCTCCCCGAAACGGAGAATTTCGCGCTCAATAAGGAAGTCATTTCCGGCGCGCATGCCGACGTGTACGTCAGCCGAAACGTCAACGACGGCAAAACCGATACCTACTGGGAAAGCAAAGGATTCCCGGCGGAAATGCTCATCGTGCTGGGCGAAACGCATACCATCTCGACCATCGCGGTCTGCCTGAATCCATCCGCCATCTGGGAGGCGCGCATTCAGGAAATCGCCGTTCTCGTCAGCCAGGACGGCGAGAACTTTACCGAAGTCGCACCCGCCACGCAGTACCAATTCGACCCTGCGACGGGCAATCGTATCCGCATTGATTTCGATAGTGTGGAAGCCAGTTTTGTCAAGGTTGTGTTCACACTGAATTCCGCCTCCCGCACCGACGGTGCGCAGGCAGCGGAAATCTGCGTTTACTGAAAGGAAAAAATCACGATGCAATATCAAGGCATTATCTTCGATTTGGATGGCGTTCTCTGCTCGACCGACGAGTACCACTACCGCGCGTGGAAGGCGCTCGCGGATCGGCTCGGCATCCCCTTCGACCGCGAACGCAACGGCCTTTTGCGCGGGGTCAGCCGCATGGACAGCTTGAACATCATCCTCGAAAAAAGCGACAAGGCGTACTCGCAGGATGAGAAAAACGCGATGGCGGAGGAGAAAAACACGCGCTATCGGCAGTTGCTGAACCAAATGTCGCCCGCTGATTTGTCCGGCGACGTGAAGCGCACGCTGGATACCCTGCGCGCACGCGGCTTGAAGCTGGCGATTGGCTCGTCGAGCAAGAACACGCCGTTCATTCTGGAGCGGATGGGGCTGGATGGTTTTTTCGACGCGGTGGCGGATGGAAACTGCATCACGCACTCGAAGCCGAACCCGGAGGTGTTTTTGAAGGCGGCGGAGATGCTGGGCTTGAAGCCGGAGCAGTGCGTGGTGGTGGAGGACGCCCATGCGGGGGTGGAAGCCGCCAAAGCGGGCGGGTTTGCCTGCGCCGCCATGGGGGACGCTAAGGAGGATGCGCGCGCGACGTATCATCTGGGGAAATTGTCGGACTTGCTGGAGTATGTAGGGTAAAAAAGCAATTAGGCAGGAGACGACTTCAGCCGACTTCGCTTTCCCCAAGGGGGAAGGTGCCGGCCGCAGTCGGCGGATGAGGTCGTTCCCACGAAGCAAATTGCGCAGAACCGAAATTTCCGCACCCCAAAACCTGCAATCCGTAGCAGGAAAAGCGCAGTGCAGCCGCGAATTTCCCTCCATGAATACCGCATGGAGGGAAGTTTTGAACATGAGGAGGAATACACGGATGAATACGGTGATTGAGCGAACGGGCTTTGACTCGGCACAGGACGCGGATAACGGCAACCGCTTCCTGACGGGCAATGGGTATATGGGCGTTCGCGGGACGATTGGCGAGGCGGGCGTACAGCAGATGACCGCCGTCAACCTCGCGGGCATCCACCACCAAAAAGGGCAAGGCTGGGAAGAGCCGCTGAATGCCCCGAACCCGCTATATGTCGCCGTGAAAGGCGTGTCGCTGCCGGAAAATGCCGATCGGCTTACGTCGCACCGCCTCGCGCTCGATATTGCCGACGGTGTGTTCACCCGCGAAAGCACGTTCAAGGCGGATGCGGGCGAAATCACCATCCGGCAGGAACGGTTCTGCGCGATGGAGCGGGTGCATTTGCTCGCACAGCGCGTGACCATCACGGCGACACATGACAGCGTCGTCACCATTGCGTTCGGCGTGGACGAAAACGTCTGGGACATCCACGGCCCGCATTACGAGGCGCTGACGCTGACAGAATCGGACGGCGTCGTCGCCCTGACCGGCGAAACGGATGACCATCAGCGCGTCTGCACGGCGCTCCGGTGCAGCTGCACGGACGGCAAAATCACGCACGGCGGCGTTCGGACGGCGCAAATCGCGCTTCGAGCAGGTCAGCCGTGGCAGCTGGATGAGGTCGCCGCGGTGTACACCACCAGCGACGGCGACGCACCGGAAGCATCCGCCATTGAAGCGGCAGAAAATGCCCCGGCGTATGATGCTTTGCGCGAAGAACAGCGGGCGGCGTGGGCGGCGCTCTGGCAGAAAGCGTGGGTGACGATTGAAGGCGACGAGCGCGCGGAGTTCGCGGTCAATTATTCGATGTACCACCTGATGAGCATCGCGCCGCGGCATCGGGCGGCGCTGTCGGTGGCGGCGCGCGGGCTGTCCGGGCAGACGTATAAGGGCGCGATTTTCTGGGATACAGAGATGTTCATGCTGGATTTCTATCTGGCGTGTATGCCGGAGGTGGCGCGGCACTGCCTGGAATACCGCGTGCAGACGCTGCCGGGCGCGCTGGACAAGGCGAAATCCTACGGCGATGCGGGCGCGTTCTATGCGTGGGAGAGCGTCGAGGGCGGCAAGGACGCTTGCACGGACTACAACGTCACCGACGTGTTCACGGGCCGACCGATGCGCACGTTCTTCCGCGATACGCAGGTGCACATCAGCGCCGCCGTCGTGTATGGGCTGCGGAAATATACGCAGTACACGGGGGATGATTCGCTGATGCAAAGCGGCGGCGCGCGCGTCGTGCTGGAATGCGCAAGGTTCTATATGAGCCTGATTTCCAAGCGCATCCTCAGCGACACCTATGATTTGCTGGATGTGATGGGCCCGGACGAGTACCACGAGCATGTGAAGAACAACGCCTACACCAACGAAATGGCGCGGATGACGCTGAATTACGCGGTGGAGGTCTGCCGGAAGTACCTGCCGGAGACGGACGAAGCGGAACTGATGCACTTTGCGGATGCCGCGAAGCAATTGAAGCATCAAACACCTGACCCGAAAACCGGGCTGATTGAGCAGTTCGACGGCTACTTCAAGCTGGAAAACGTGCTCGTGCCGGAGGTGCGCAGCCGCCTGATTGACCCGCGCGAATACTGGGGCGGCGCGTATGGCGTGGCAGCGCAGACGCAGGTCATCAAGCAGGCGGACGTGATTGCCCTGCTGTACATGCTGGGGCAGTACCCGGCGGACATCATCGCCGCGAATTATGATTACTATGAGCCGCGAACCGAGCATGGCAGCAGTCTGTCCGCGTGCATGTACGCCCTGTGCGCGTGCGCAATCGGGCGTCCGGCGGCAGCGTATCCGCTGTTCCTGAAATCCGCCGAGGCGGATATTGTCGGCGGCGGCAAGCAGTGGGCGGGGCTGGTGTACATTGGCGGCACGCACCCGGCGGCAGCGGGCGGCGCGTATATGGTGCTGCTCTATGGCTTCTTGGGTCTGCGCTTCGAGGACGGCAAGCCGACGCTGCATCCGCGCCTGCCGGAAGGGTGGAAGAAAGTGCAGATGCAAGTGCATTGGCAGGGCAAAGACTGGCTGCTGACGGCGGAAGAAGGGCAGCAGACATGACAATCGCCCACTATCACCTGCCCGGCCTGTTCGAGTTTTACGAACTGTACCGCCGATTTTTGCCGCTCTACCGAAACCATCCGGAATATTTCTATGATTGGTGCGACATCGGCTCGATTTACGGCGCACCGGCGGATTGCCTGTGGGGCGGTGGGCGCGTCGGGTCGGGGGAGTCAAGCGCGCGGGATGTGCTGGCGCTGATGCGTGCATACGGCATTTCCCCGCGCCTGACGTTCAGCAACTCCCTCCTGCGCGCGGAGCATCTGCGTGATGCGCGCTGCAATGCGCTCTGCCGGATGCTGAACGACGGCGGGAATGGCGGCGTGATTCTCCATTCGGATTTGCTCCTGCGCTATTTGCAGAAAACGTATCCGAACTTGTATTTCGTGTCCTCAACGACGAAGGTGCTGACATCGTTTCCTGACTTGCAGACGGAACTGGAACGAGCGGAATTCCGCTATGTCGTGCCGGATTTCCGCCTGAATCACGCGCTGGAGAAGCTGAATGCCCTGCCGCAGGGTCAAAAGGACAAGGTGGAGTTCCTCTGCAACGAGTGCTGCTATTTCGGCTGCCGCGACCGCCGCGCGTGCTACGAAGCCGTCAGCCGGAAGAACCTCGGCGAAGGCGGCGACGAGCACCGCTGCCACGCACCGGACGCAGCGGGCGGCTACCGATTCTCCAAGGCAATGGAAAATCCGGGCTTTATCAGGCTGGCGGATATTCAGCGGACGTACCTGCCGATGGGCTTTGAGAACTTCAAGATTGAGGGGCGCGAGTTAGGCAGCGCGCTGGTGCTGGAATTTCTGCTGTACTACCTGACGAAGCCGGAATGCCAGCTGAAAGTGCGGGAGGAAATCTATCTGGATAACATGCTGGACTTGTTCTGATTGCAATCAAAAACAGCCTGCGGAATTCGTCCACAGGCTGTTTTTATCCTTTTTTCGGATTTCGCTGCGCGAACTATTGTGCCTTTGCGCAGTTTTCCGTTACTGAATCTTGAGAATCCATCCTTCGGGCGCTTCGATTTCGCACTGCTGGATGCCGCGCAGGGTCGTGTACAGCTTCGTCAGCACGGGGCCCATTTCGTCCATGCCGGAGGGGATGCGAATTTCCTTGCCGTGGTCGTTAATCAGACCGACCGGGCTGATGACCGCCGCCGTGCCGCACAGGCCGCATTCCGCGAAATCAGGCACTTCCGAGAAGTACACCTCGCGCTCTTCCACCGGCATGTGCAGGTACTTTTCCGCCACGACGAGCAGGCTGCGGCGGGTGACAGAGGGCAGGATGGAGTCGCTCTTGGGCGTGACCAGCTTGCCGTCCTTGGTGACGAAAATGAAGTTCGCGCCGCCGGTTTCCTCGACCTTCGTGCGGGTTGCCGCGTCAAGATACATATTCTCCGCGAAGCCCTCGCGGTGCGCTTCCATAATTGCGTGGAGGCTCATGGCGTAGTTCAGACCCGCCTTGATGTTGCCCGTGCCGTGCGGGGCTGCGCGGTCGTAATCGCTCACCTTGATGGCAATCGGCTTTGCGCCGCCCTTGAAGTACGGGCCGACAGGCGTGCAGAAAATGCGGAATTCAAACTCCGTCGCGGGCTTCACGCCGATGACGCTGTTCGTGCCAATCATGAACGGGCGGATGTACAGGCTCGCGCCCGTGCCATACGGCGGCACAAAATCCGCATTCGCCGCGACAACCTGCTTCACCGCGTCCACGAACTTGTCCACCGGGAAGGGCGGCATTTCCAGCCGCGCGGCGCTGTCCTCCATGCGCTTGGCGTTCATGTCCGGGCGGAAGCAAACGATATGCCCGTCCTTGGTGTAGTATGCCTTCATGCCCTCAAAGCACGCCTGGCAATACTGGAAGACGCAGGCGCACTCATTCAGGGTGATGTTTGCGTCGGTTTCCAGCCCGCCTTCGTCCCACTGACCGTCCTTGTAGCGGCAAACGTAGCGATAATCCGTCTTGATATAGCCGAAGCCGAGATTGCTCCAGTCGATGTTCTGCTTGCTCATTGCTCATACACTCCTTTTGGTGGATTTCGCCTTTATTATAGGACGAAATGCGGCTGATTGCAAGCGAATGACTGTACTGCTGGTGTTTTTACGACGGAACGTGTCATTCACGGCGGAAAATCATTCGACAGAAGTTGTACAAGTGCGGCTTGACGCTGGTATGGTCATGCTGTGTATTTGTCAGCTGATGCCAAACGAGCTCTTCACCATTGAGCTGAAGAACTTGTCGATAGCCCGAAGGTGCGGACGTAACAACACCGTCAGCGCGGGAAGCGCTGATGAGCAGCAGCTCCGGCTTTGTGTCTCCGAAGGTCAGCTCCGATTCCTGCAGCTGCCCCGGATGATCAGCAGAGCCGGGAATCGGTGTCAAACCGGGGGCTGGTGCGACTGCACCTACCCACGCGAACAACTCTGGATGCGTCAGGGCGATGAACAGAGACTCACGCCCGCCCATGGAAAAGCCGGTAATAGCGGTCTGCTCGCGCCCCGTCGCGGCGGCAAAATTCTGCTGGATAAAGGGCATCAAATCTGCCGTCAAGTCGTTGACGAAATTGTCATAGCAAAGCGAATTGCGCAGGTTCATGCCTGTGCAGGAACGAAGCTCCTGGTCGCAGAAGATGTAGGGGAGAACGACGATCATTTCTTCTGCCTCGCCGGATGCCCAGAGATTGCCCAGCATGACATTCAGTCCGACTGCATCGCGCGCCATCCAGTCCTGCGTGTCCCAGTAGCCGTGGAGAATGTACAGGACAGGATAAGTACGCTGCTCATCGTAATCCGTCGGCAGCAGCACGTTGACCGGGGTATCCCGATGCGCCGTATGTGAATAGTAGGTGTACTTCTGAAACGTCGGGTAGGAAACACCCTCCTGCCGCGCAAAAACAGCATCCGGGGCAAGCTCTGTGAGCATCTGACGGTACGTCTGCATGGTGTGAGCCTCCTTCTGAACAATTGTGTTTGGCTCTTCTGCAAAAGCAGCAGGAACGCTGTTCATCAGCAGGAAAGCGCCTGACAGCAGGGCAGCACAGCGGCTGACAATGGAACGCATCCTTACTCTACCTCGATTCATGGCTTTTCTGTTATCTTACCATGTTTTTGAGGAAATTACAATGGAAAAAGCGGGAAAATGCACAAAAAAAGAGGTTCATCACGGAATCTTGGGGGAAGAGCAGCTTGGGGGAGCGCGTCTGCGGACGCGCAAAGTTACTGGCAGGGACGCTTCGCTGCCTGCGCCTTTTGTTGACTTCTTCCTTTGAGTTGAGCGCCCGCGGAACAGTTGGGGCGTTGCCCCAAACCCCACAAGGGACGCTGTCCCTTGACCCTGCA
>OBKK01000409.1_pt1 | contig 13742 bp, 10 predicted proteins | sample 1503221 | NCBI WGS metagenome assembly OBKK01 (sample SAMN02044683, study PRJEB22538) | human gut metagenome | reverse complement strand
TGTTCATCATTAAGTGTATCTGCTGTTATTTTTTCACTTAATACTGCCTTGGAAGCTGAATCTACACTGTCGGCTGGCTTTACTCCATACGCATTTTTAATATCAGCTGCATATGCTTTTGGGGCTTTAATATGTCTGCTGTTACAACTGTCTGACATATTCTGTAACTTTTTTATATTATCAAATGATGGCATTGTGCCATATTCCCACCTTTTTACTGTAGCAGATGAAACTCCAAGTATTTTTGCCAAGTCATTTCTTGATAAATTATTTTTTATTTTTATATTCTGAATTAATGTTTTTATATCTGGCATAATTTTATTCCTTAACTAAACTTATTTAATAAATTCATTTATCGTTACAGTTTAATTTTAGAATAAATAAAAAAAGGACTTGTTATATAAAGTCCTTTTTATCACTTTTTATATTATTTTTTCTTACATAATTTTAAAATATTTTAATCACGCTTTGTTTAACATATTAAGTTCTTTATTACTTTCAATCTTTACAGTACACTGTCTGCTGAGTGCGTTATAACAGAATTTCATCTGGTCTGCAAAATGTATGAGTGCATCTCTTTTATTTATAAGAAGCTTCACATCATTCTTTTTTGTATCTGTTTCTGCTTTTACATATTTATTTTGCCTTACCACACTTTCAAACATACTTGCCATACAATCAAAATACACAAAGCTGTTGGCAAAATGCGTAAGCATATGGCTTATAAGGTCTGCCTGAGTAGTTAAATCCTTTATATCAGGAATTTCTATAATGAAGTCTTCACTGTACCATTCATAAAGGCTTTCCATAGACATTGCAAGTATATCTGAATATTTTACATTACTTTTCATAATTTCTCCTATAATACAGTACCATTTATTACAAGTACCTTTCGGGTTTTTGATGTGCTTCCAAAATACTCCTGATATGATAAAACTTCTACCTTATCTCCCGGCTTCATTTCTTTTATCTCAACTGCATCAGTAATTTTTAAATAAACAGGATAATCATTATCATTAATGCCGTCATTAATAATCACCGTTCTTATTTTCTTGTCATCTGTAAAACTTACTATCTTGGCACTTCTTAATTTAGGCTTTGAATAAAACAGCCTGCTTATTGTTTTATTATCTGATGCTTTTGTCAAATACAAATCATACAGAAAAAATACTGCTGCAAATCCTGTTAATATGCATAATATTATTACAGTGCTTTTTCTATGTATTCCAAAATAAAGAATCAGGCTAAATGCTACCGTATTAATTAATGCCATTACAGATGATATGGTTTCTGTTAAACGTGACTTATCTTTAATTTTCTGTGCTGTCTGTTCATAAATATCATATATGCTTGTCTCTTTCATTTTTACTCCTCATAAAGCTCGCTGTCATCAATCTGTAACTGCCATAAATTACCGTCATTGTCCATAAATTCATAGTTTCGTTCTTCACAATATTTTTCACAATTTTCCATACTGTTTGTATATACAAGTTTTTTTCTTCCATGAAGATATGCATATACCTTACAATTATTAAGTCCGTTTGTTATATCCATTTTCATTTATCTTTCCATCCTTTATAAAATATTCACGCATAAAGCATATACTGTCATTAATACAGAAGTAATAATTGCACTTACTGCCACCGGAAGCATATCCTTTAATATTTTTTCTTTTAACATGTTTTCCCCTTTATAAAATATTGCTTAATACTTTTTGTACATAGCTGCTGTAGCCGGATTTCTTAAAGCTTTGTAATGCACCGGAATAACCTTCGTTATACATCATAAGAGCAAGTTTTATATCACCATTGCTCTTATTTATACAATCTCTTATATAATAAGTTCCAAGATGTATATTACTATCAATATCATATACATCTGTTATTCCAAATCTTTCTATTTCTTCTTTAAAAAATACATCATTTAACTGCATCAATCCTTTACAGTCTGCATAGCTTAAAGCATACTGGTCAAAATCACTCTCAGTTCTTATTACCGCTAATATAAGCTTTTCATCTATTTCATACTCAGCTGAATACTTTACAACTGCTTTATATATTTCTTCATCAATATCTATGGATGATATTTCATTGCTTACATCTGCCTCTGAGGAATCTGATGTATTCTCTTCATTTTCCGTATCTTCATCCGGCTCGATTATTTCAGGATTTTCATTACCTGCCACATAAACTGTTTCTTCTTCATTTATTTTTGCTGATGTGAAATTATCCAAATCGGCTGCCATACAATTTACTTTATCAGGTTGTCTAGTTGTCGGATATGCCAGTGCAAGTAATAATACAACCACTGGCATATAACATTTATTTTTCACTTATTGCCCGCCTTTCAAATCTTAAGCCACTATAAATGCCTGACGTTCAAGATACTCACGCTTATCAATATCTGATAAATCTCTCGCATACTCTGTTATGGCATTTGTAAGCCCCCACTTAGTCTTTCCATCATAAGTTTCATTAAAAAGCTTTATTACCTTTCCAGTTTCCTTCTTTGGAAGATTAAGCTTCTTTGAAAGATATTCAAGTCTGTAATCTTCTTTAATTTTACTTATTGAACTGTCCTTAAGTGCTGAATTAATAACGAGCATCTTAATGGTTTCTTTTCTGTCATCCATTGCCTTTAAGGTCATGTCAACATCTGTACTGAATCCCTTTGTTCCCTTATGAACATGCTTACAGATTACAAAATCCTTCTGACTTACAATCATACCGTTTGTACATACCTGTCTGTAAATTCCTAAGTTAATCTTGAAAGAACTCCTGCCTACATTGCTGTTATCAATATAATACATAAATCTTAAAGGTGATTTATCATTAGGAATATAAAACTCTTCATCATCAATTGCTCTTATATGAAGTCTTTCAGGACTTACCTGTGCCTGATACTTCATTTCAGATAATCTGCTGTTTTCTACAATATCAATTACTTCCTTATCATCAAAAAACGCATACTTATCTGTAACCGCACCGCAAATCTTACCGTTATATTCCCTTACAGTGAAGCTTCTGCCATTCTTACAGTAATTATTAATCCTGTTCTCAATAACAAGCTCTGATAGTGTTTCATCACTGTCTGTTAATGTCTTTACAAAATCAGGTGGAAACTTAACCAGTCTTCCCATACTTACAAGCCCATATGGTGAATAATTAGCTGCCCTGTTAAGCCTGCCTGTAGCATTTCTTACTTCATATGAGTTTTCTGTATCTGCAATTGCTGTTACTTCTGATTTGATATCATTGAAGCTGTCTGTAAATTTTAAAAGATTGTCTCTCATATATTTCTCCTATTCTAAGCAGCCTATGACTACTTTTATTTTTAATTCATATATATTGTAACAATCACATGCTTCTAAAAAGTTGCAAAAAGGACTTTTTATAGATTTTAGGAATATTTTTAAGTATAAAAAAAGCATCATATAAGGTTTAAAGCCTTATACAATGCTTATATGGTAATTTTGAAGCAGCCAACTATTGCCGGATGATTTTATCTTTCTATGTCTTCATGTTTGGTTTTGCAATTATCATTTTTTGCAGCCAGTGTATCTAAAATCTGCTTAAGATTTCCTTCTTTTATCTTTTCGTCTTCAACTCCTATACAATCCAGTGCTGCTTTAATAACTGTAAGTGTTTTTACATCAAGATTGTAAAGATTATCAGTATTAAGTGACCTGATGCTATATATAATTTTTCCTGCAAGCTTATTCTTCTCTACACGGTTATAGTCTTCCTTAGTAGGAATGGATAACTTATGTGAATAATAAAGATTAACTCCCATTTCCCTGCCGTATTTATCAAACTGGGTAGAACTTCTATCAGATAATCGTATTCTACCTGTAGGCGTTACCTTTTCTACTTCCGCTATATAATCATCTTCCTTATACCTACCTGATACTAATACCTTATCTCCTACTTTTACATTTAATTCTTCCATATTAAAACTCCTATCTTGAATAATCATACTTTACTTTAAACTCTAAAAGCTCTATTACATAGTCCGGGCATTTTGCACAGTTCTGTTCCCACTGTGTAAGTGTTTTTAATGGTATATGATACTCATTAGAAAATTTTGCCTGTGATAACCCTGTAATGCTCCTTATTTCTTTTATTTTTTCTCCTGTGCTTTTGGGTATACAATTGTTTATATTTGATTTTACTATTTTTGTTGTCTCTACACTCATTATTATTCACCTCATGCTTTTATTTTAATATATTGTATACCTTATTAAAGGATATGTCAATCATTGCTGTTTATAAAAAAAGGACACCGCACCAGTTTGATACGGTAGTCCTTTTCATGTGTTACTTGGTTTCTTTTATATCACTTGTCTTTGTAAATGTGTATTCCTTAATGGCTGTCTGGTCTTTTATATATCCAGTACCTTTTTCAGCCCACATTGCATCTGCAAGTGCTGCATAATCATTAGTCATGCTTTCTTTAAATGTATCACTTGTAATGTTAAGTGTAACTATCTGTTTCTGTTTCCATACCGCATTTAAAGTACACTCACCATTATTCTTTGATACAAGTCTTACAGCTTTTCCGCCTGAACTGTATACATCACCGTTGCTGTTTTCATCTGATACACATTTCCACATAACAAAATGATGTGCCGGACGGTATGTTGTGACTGCTTTTTTGTTGTCTTCAAGCTTCATAAATGTATTATAATAATCTCCTGTTGCATCAGGAAGTGAAAATTCATCTTCATACCAGTATGTTATACGGTTAAATTTAAGTGCTGTACCACCTGTCGTATTGTAATTTACTGTATATCTGTTTTCACTCCATGCTGCATAAAGTGTTATATCACTTACATTCTCAAATGTCTTTCCGGCATCTTTATACCAGTCTTTTACAAACTGTAATCCGAATTTCTGATTAGTGCTTACTACAGTTTTGCTGTTATTATTATCTGAAGTACTCAATTCATTAAAAGCATAGCCTTTAAATGTCCATCCTGTAATTGCAGGATTCTTTGCTTTGCTGAAAGGTATTACTTCATCAAATGTAACAGTTATCTTTGTATCGTTTTCCGGTGAATAAGTTGAATTTACCCTGTAACCATTTTTAGTGTCTGGCTTATTGCTTACTAATGTAATGGTATATTTATTGGCTTTCCATAATGCGAAACATGTCTGTGATTTAGTAACTTTAAGCGTATTAAATCCGGTTACTGCCTTACTGTCTGTACCCCAGTAAGATGTCCTACCGTCATTATCGGCTGTCTGTTCATCACTGCCTGTATAATCATGGTATCCAAGCCTGTATGCTGTTGGCATTGTTATTGTACTTCCATGTGGTATAACCGCATATGGTATATTCACTGTTGCAGGGCTGTCAGTACTTCCATTAGCATTAAAATCAACACGGTGGAACAATATACCCGGTGTTATTTCAGGTGTATTGTTATTTCCTGTACTCTTAAGCTTAATGGTATCACCTATATTTCCTGCTTTATCATAAGGGAAAATATAATATGTGGTTTCTCCATTAAGTGTAATTGTTTCACTGCCACTGTATGTACCATTTTTATCAGCCGTTACATTTTTCTTTGTATTGCTTTCTGCATCAGGATTTGTTCCAATATAATATCCCGCAATATCCGAGCCTGTATTGGTTTTTTCTTCTGCTGTGTCATACAGTTTAAACGTAATGGTCTGTGATGCTGATAAATTACTTGTCACATCTTCAAGCACTGCTACAGGCTTTTTTGTATCCTTCCATATGGCATAACAGGTCTTATTACCATCAGCCTTAATACTTATGATGCCTGTCTTTCCTTTTCTGTCTGTACTCCATCCAAGAAAATCAACACCATCTCTTTTAGTTACAGGTGTAATACTCTTTCCTGCTTCATTAATACTAATGTATGTACTCAAGGTCTCCGGTACTGATGTAAAATCTGATTCAATTACATTTTTTCCGTCTGATGATACAATGTTATTCTTATTTGTATTTAATGTTGTCTGATAAAACGTAATGGTCTTTTTGCTTACCTTTCCGTTCTTATCTTTAACACTAAATATATAAGTACCTGATGCATTTACTTTTCTTGTAAATGTTACTGAACCATCAGCGTTACATGTAACCTTTTCATATTTTTCATCTTTTTCAAAGCTTATATAATCTATACCGCTTCCGTAATCCCTAGCTGTAAGTGTAACTGTCTGTGTGGCTGCAAAATCATTTGTACTGCTTATATTAATCTCTTCCGGTGCATTGTCTTCCCATATTGCATAAAGATTAACCGTACCAAGATTAACAGTTGTAAAGTTCTTTACAGACTGTCCGTAAGAAAAATCTGCTGTTCCATTACCATTCTTACTTGGCTTTGTCATCCAGCCTGACTTTCTTGTATAACCTGTAAGAGTAAATCCGTTATTCCTTAAATTCTGACTCTCATCATAAATAAATGTCTGGCTTTCAGTGCTTCCTGTTACATTACTTATTGACTTAGGTTCTACCGGCTGATTTTTATTATATACAACCGTATAGCTGTTGTTTGTAGCCTTAACTCCAAGATAAACATTTCTTGCAGGCATATTAAACTTAATTGTCTGTGAATTATATGTTGTATTGTCTGTTAAGATACCGTCAACACCTGAATTGTTTCTGCTATACCAGCCTGTAAGATACTTACCTGATGAAGCACATTTATCTGTACCATGCCAGTGATATCCGGTTTTTAAATTAGCCGTAAGCGTTACCTTCTGCTCATATTCATATGTCTTTAATCCGCTTACACTGCTTATTCCGTTACCATATTCAACATTAGCATTTACGTTACCACCATTTATTGTATATGTATTTCTTGTATAATACACATCAATTACTGTTGTACCATCAGGCTTCACATAAGCCGTTCCTTCACTTGGAAGAACTCCTTTATATGTAAATCCTTCCAGTGTCCTTACAACAGGCTTTACCCAGCTGTATGCCTTGCCGCTTAAATATTCAGTATCATACATTGTATAATTGCTGTCATTTAAACTGTTTTCATTATAAGTCTTACTGTCAGTATTAACATTCTTCTTCCAGTGCCTTACAAGATACTTGGTATCTTTTGCGTTAATTGTAACTGTTACAGTTTTGCCTTCAGCCGGCATTTTAAAGTTTACATTACTGTTATCAATAATACTATATCCGCTTTCAGCTGTTGTGATAATGCTTATACTGCTTCCATAGTAAACTTCATTACAGTAATCAGTGACTTTATTTCCTACAACAGTTCCATTTACAGTAACAACCGCTGTACCGGCTGTGTGTCTGTCTTCTGCTCCTGTTATCGGATTTTTTACTACGTCTACAAGATTTCCCCTTAGTGTTCCATTTATAAGTCCGTTAAGGTCTAATGTATATTTGTTTCTTGTATAGTAGTATTTTACTACCGTAGTTCCATCTGCTTTTATTTTTACAGTCTGTACATCAGGATAAGTAAATCCGTTTCCAAGGCTTAATCTTTTTGCTGTAACTGAAGTATCCGTAAATCCTGACAGTCTTTCTGTCTTTGTAGGTGTACTTGGATAATTACCATTTATATCCATTACATAATGATTAACGGTATATCCTACATCTGCCGCTGTCCAGTTAGCTTTATAAAACTTGTTTCCTGTACTGCCTTTATATATACTTACATTTTTCTGTGGTGTAGTACCATTGCTGCCTGTCCATCCGGCAAACACATATCCTAATCTGATAGGATTATTAAGAGCAAATGTAGGTGTTTCAATATTGTAACTTGTAGGATTACTTACCGTAACTGTTCCACCATTAAGGTCATAGTTGATTGTATAATTAATAGGTGTCCATGTAGCAGTATAAGTTCTGTTACCTATGCTTCCCTGATATATACTAATTGATGCTTGTGATATCGTTCTTCCTTCTGATTTGCCTGCCAGTATATAGTGTATATAATATTTCGGCAAATTATCACCAAACGCATCTTTTAAATCTTTATACTTGGCTTTATATGCATTCACTTCAAATTCTGCTGAACCCTGACGACCTTCTTTCATTCCGTACTTTACAAAATGGCTTAATGCTTTATTTGCATCATCTCCGTATGCCGATTTTAAATCCGGATATTTTGCAAGATAATATGCAGGGTCAAATACTGGTGCGTAATCTAAAGACGCATAACATTCAGGGATAAAGCAGGATGTTGAATCTGACTCATCTTTTTTAATAACTTCATTAGCATTTCTGTTATATACATATGATGTATCTTTACTTTCACACCATCCTGCAAATATATATCCTGTTCTTGTTGGATTATTAAGTGTAAATGTAGGTGTTTCTATATTATAAGTATCTGGATTAGTCTTACCATTTAATGTACCACCATTTAAGTTATAAATGATATTATATTCATCTGCTGCCCAGAATCCCCAGAAAACAAACTCTTCATCTGCATCTGTGTCACTTCTTATCCATGAATCATTCATTTCAAATGTAAGTCCGCTATTATTATACGGATACCAGTTTGAAACATCTGAACCATACAAGTCACTTCCATCTGTAGTATGCCAGTTACCATCATAACAGAATACTTTCTTATCAGAGCTTCGTCTTACATACCAGTAACTAAATGTATGCCCTGTATATGTAAATGCATTTCCATCTGCCAATGTGAATGAATCACCATAATGTACTGTCTGTGAAGGTATGCTTCCTGCACCAGTGACTACTTTGTATGATATCTTGTAATTTATAGCATCCCATCCTGCTTTTACAGTTACATTACCGTCATATCTCCAATGATAATCTGTATCGTAACTGTAAAGGCTTGAATTTTTTATTGCTACTCCGTACTTATTATATACGCTTTCGCTTCCCAGATACCAGCCTGTAAATCTATAGCCTCTTCGTGTTGGTATATCACCATTCATGTAACAGAAGTCATTTATATTCCATCCAACTGACACGGTGTTTCCATTCTTCCACTCTGCATTATAAAGATTATTGCCGGGATTCTTTAATATACCGCCATTTGGGTCAAATGTCATTGTATACCATTTAATCTCTGTCTTAGCTGTAAGTACCGTATCTTTATTAGGCATTGTATATACAAAGCTTAAATCATCAGATACCTTAACATTTCCATTGTACCATCCCTTAAATACATAACCGGTATTAAGAACTGCACTTACCTGTACACTGCTCCCAATGTTTACAACAGTCTTTGTAGCATGTGACGTTGTTTTTATTCCCACATCACTTGTTGTCTGTAAATTAGCTGTCTTAGGAGCTTCCTTTTTCCATGTAGCAGTAAATGTAACTGTTGCTCCGTCTGTTGCAGTTAAATTCTTATAAGATGTACCCGTTTCGCCTGTCCATGCAGATGCATTGTGTCCTGAAGTAGTACTGTCGTATCCCGTAATTGTCCATCCTGTAAATGTATAACCTGCCTTTGACGGATTATCTATTGCTACCATTGTATCATAGTCTGCACTTGTCGGATGTGATGTACCATATGTACCACCATCTAAGTTGTATGCTATCTTATAATTATTTGCCTGCCATCTTGCATACAGGTCTACTGTTGCTCCATCTGTTGTTGTAAGATTCCAGTTTTTCTCAGTCCAGTCAGGATATTCAGTCTTCGTATTATTACATGGTGCTGATACTGTATTACCACCTGTTTTTTCCGTATACCAGTTACTTCTGCTTACCAAATGATATCCCTTAAGTGAATATACGTCAGGTGATAACATATCCTGCGAATCATCATATGTAAGTTCTCTTGAAAAGTATCTGCTAGTGCTGTTGTAAATGTATGATGATATTCCATTCTGATGTAGTACCTGTAATGTACTTTCTGTATCAGGTACATTTGCGTTAAGTCTTACGTTATAATTAATTCCTACCCTTGAAAAATGTGGTGATAAACTGTATGAAGTTTTACCCTGTCCGATATTGTAATTATTCTTGTATGTAAGTTTTCCTAATCCGTCTGTAAGGTAATTCCAGTTTTTATGATGCCATCCATTAAAGATATACTTATATCCGTCATTATCCGGAATACTTGCTGTTACCTTTAAATCAGGATTTGTGCCTTCTTCATAATCGTGATACTCGCCGTCTGTTCCCTTATAAAAGAAACAGCTTCCATATACCTGATACAGACAGTTATCCATGCCATCATTAATGCTGTTGTTGATTGTTACCGTCAGACCGGCTGTATTAGCAGGGGCATTGTCTGTGTAATTAAACACTGTTGTATATCCCATCCAGTGCGGATAAAGATTAACAATTCCACTGTTGTCCTTTGATATCTCATATAGGTTGTTATAAATCTTTTTTCCCCTGCCTATATCAGTACCACCTGATGCTGATGTCCACCAGTTATACAATACCTTGGTAGGATTCTTTGTCTTATTCTGTACAAAATACTTGTCTGTTACTTTACTGCCTACTGATTCATAATTATTAGCACTGAAGAACTTATTTACTCCCGGAAGGTAATTATTTTCGTTCTGTACAAATGCCTTTGAAAAGTATCTGCCGTTCTCATTCCATATCCATCCTTCAGTTGATGCTGTTTCTGTCAGTTTTGTCAATTCTGATGACGGGATATCGCCTGTGTTAAGACGTACTGTATATGTGTTTGCTTTCCAGTGTGCATATACGGTTAAATCATTAGTTCCCTGCCACTGATTATTTTTCCAATAATTACAGTCATTATTACATTTTCCTGATGCATCATATACCATTACGCTTGCATTGCTGTCATTAGGTGTTGTCCACCATCCGTCAAATGTATAGCCTGCTCTTTCCGGTATATCATTACTCATTGATGAATATGTATCTGTACCATATGTTACCGTAACTTTATTACTGTAATTTCCGCTTGGGTTATTGATGCTTGTTCCCGGAGTCTTTAATTCTCCACCATTTGTATTAAATGTTATCTTATTGTTTGAATTGTACTTTCCTATGCCTATGATGTAGCTGTAAGTCTGTGTCTGACCTGCTGCAATTGTTCTGTTCTTCCATGCAATTGAAAAACCTGAATCCAATTCACCTTCTCCTGATGTTCCACCATGTGCATACTTATTATAATTCGTTGCCTTATCACCAAGTACATTGTTTAACCATACATGCTCTTTTCTGTATACAAAATGTCCTATATATACTGCATCCGCATCAGTTACATATCCCGGTACATCCTTCGCATATACATTAAGTGTTGCTGTAGGAATTGTGCCAAACGGATAATTGTCTGATGTTTCACAGTACATGTTTGTCATTGTAAAGCCGTTACCATTAAAGAATGTAGCTGCATTATCATCATCTGCAACCTGTATATCACTGCATGTTGCCAGTGATATTTCTTTTGCATATGAATTGGTGTTCTTAATGCTTATGTTAATCTGTAAGAACTTATCTCCCTTTATCTGTACAGGTACAATTGCAAGATTTGAAAGCTTTATTCCTTCAAATTCATCCCTGTACCAGTCGTCAAATCTATCTCCATTTGCATATGAGGACTGTCCATACCAATAACTGTTATTGCTGTCTTCTGTCCTTAACATTATTTCATAGCCACCGAAGTCTTTATCTTCCTGATTATCTCCATAGCAGGTTTCCCTGTACCTATTTTCCTGTAGTTTATAGTAAATTGAATAAATCGGTGCAGGAGACCTTCCAAGGTCATCCCTTAAATTGCTCCAAGATGCTTCATTTCCATTGCTTGAATGATAATGCTTTGAGCTTGTTACGAGGTTATCCCAGTCATAAGACACATCTGCTGAAGATGATACAGATGTATATATGTCCACGTTTCTGTTATTGTACATTGTCCATGTATCATAGCATAAGCTCCCTGACGTATATGTATAATCAGTCCAGTCTTTATTTTCCTGCCTTGAAAAGAATGATTTGACTGTTGCACCATTCTTAAGCCTGACATAAGTATAAGCCTTAGAACCTGCCTGAAATGTCTTTGAACCGCCTTTTTCCCACCTGTAAATACCATCTTTATCAGTAGCAACCCATTCAACGCCATCATCCCAGTTAAGCGTTAAGGTATAAGTCGTGGCTGCATATGCAAGTGTTCCTGAATCAATAAGTATGCCTGATACAACACTCATTACTGTTGCGATTATCATTAACAGTGTCTTAAAAGTTCTCTTTAATTTCATAATCTCTTCTTCTCCTTCCTGCTAAGTTTTTCTCCTAGCGGACTTGGCTATATTAAGCCTGTATTATAATAGTGTAAGATATTATTTTTTTAAGGGATAAATTTACATATCTATTTAAAATATCTTCCTACAACTACTACATCTTATATATGACAGACACTATAATCATTTTTGATGATTTTTATGTAAAAATATCTGCCTATAATAGTTATGTTACATTTTTTAGTATCTTTATGTGTTGCATTAAGGCTTTTTTATTGTTCAAAGCATAAAAAAACTGCCATTTATGCAATACGCACTTATGACAGTCTCATTGTTTCATTATTATTCTATTTATTCATCAGATATCATAATAGATAAGCATATAATAAACTGCATGTGTAGCCCCTCTCCAATCTGACATACTAACATATGTATATCCGGGTATATGCCAATTATGTTCTATCATATTATACTCTTCTCCTGTATGTGCGATACTCATTTTCACTGACTTAGGTTTAATTTCATCAATTATTTCTTCTGAACCGTCATCATATCTTACCTTAATATTAATTAATGCTCCGTTAAGCATAAGGCTTTCTGCTTCTGATTCAGTGATTTCACCGTTAATATATTTCTTAAAAATATATTCACCAACTCCACCTTCTGTATCTTCATATCCGTCACTTGTTCTGAAATTCATCATACAATATACTGGTGTTTTAGTCTGCACATCAGGTTCTTCTGGCTCAGGTGTTGGCTCTGGAGTAGGTTCTGGCTGTGGTTCAGGTTCAACTGGTGTAGGTGTTGGTTCAGGAGTAGGCTGTGGCTCTGGAGTAGGTTCTACTGTACCATTATCTGAACTACCATTATCTGACTGTTCAGGTACATCAGTCTTATTGTCTGAAGTATTATCTCCTACAATTACATTGTTATCAGCCTTGCTTTCTTCTTCCTTAGCTGTCTCTACTTCTTTAATTACATCTTCTGATACCTTTACATCTGAAGTTTCTGAACTACCAGTGCTTTCTTCTGCTTTCTCAGTCTTAGTATCTGTTGTAATCTTGATTTCAGTACCATCTGCCTTTACAAGTGTTCCTGCATCCTTAGCTTTAACATCTGTTACAGTAATCTTATCATCTTTAACATTCCCTTTACCTGTGAATGTCACCTTATTACCTGCATTGTCAGTAACTTCTATTTCAGCACTTCCATCTGCCTGTACTACTGCTTTACCCTCAAGTGTTACAGTATTACCGTCTGTATCTGTTGCTGTAAATGTTACAATGCCTGTCTTTGTCTTAGCTGTATTATTATTATCAGCTACACTTGGCTGTTCCTGCTTAACCTGTGTAGCGTCAGTGTTATCTGTCTTTTTATTGCCACAAGCTGTCATTCCAAAGGCTGCTGTAAGTACTGCCATTGCTATTACTGTTGTTTTAAATATGTTCTTTCTCATATCAATTACCTCACTTATTTATGAATGTTTCTTCCTTAACTTTGATTATATTATATACCTTATTACGGTATATGTCAACAAAAATAATAAAATTTTATAATTAATTTAATTTCTTGTTTTCAATCTCTTCTTTTAAATCATAC
>OBKK01000406.1_pt1 | contig 13800 bp, 12 predicted proteins | sample 1503221 | NCBI WGS metagenome assembly OBKK01 (sample SAMN02044683, study PRJEB22538) | human gut metagenome | reverse complement strand
GGGAGGATAAGTCGCTGCCGGATTCCTATTAGCCCTTGATTCGCGAGAGTCAAGGGCGCTTTTTTGTCGTTTTGGGGAATAGAAAATCCCCCGCGACCCAACATGGCGGCTGGGTGGGGGGAGGAAAACGGAATCCGCGGGTGCACGCGGAGTTTAAAAAACTAACGGATGGAAGAATTATAACGGTGAGACGCGTAAAGCTGCAAGAAAAAAACGGTTTTTCACGGAATCTTGGGGGAAGAGCAGCTTGGAGGCGCGTCTGCGGACGCGCAGAGTTACTGGCAGGGGCGCTTCGCTGCCTGCACCTTTGTTGAGCACGTTTGGCATACTGGTCGCCCGTGGAACTGTTGGAGCGTTGCCCCAAACCCCACAAGGGACGCCGTCCCTTGACCCTGCAAGGGGCAATTGTCCCTTGACCCCTTTTCGCGATTGAGTTGGTCGCACTTCCATGCTCCTTCCGCGTGCAGCTTTTTAGTGCTTCGCCTAAGCCCTTGTTTGCTCCCCACAACTTTCCGTGAAGAACCAAAAAAACAGGGGCATTGCCCCTGTTTAATTGCCGCATTCGATACTAATGGAAGTAAACACGTCCAGCAAATCGTCCACCTTCAGCGCGCGCTTCTCGTCGCCCGCCTTGTCCATGATGACGTGCCCTTGGTGCATCATCAGCAGGCGATCGCCGTACTCCACCGCGTGGCGCAGGTTGTGCGTCACCATCAGCGTCGTCAGGTGCTTCTCCTGCACGACCTTGTTCGTCAGCTGCATCACGATTTCCGCCGTCTTGGGATCGAGCGCGGCGGTATGTTCGTCCAGAATCAGGAAGTCAATGGGCGTCATCGTCGCCATCAGCAGTGCCAGCGTCTGCCGCTGACCGCCGGAAAGCGATCCGACGGGCACGTCCATCTTGTCCTCCAAGCCCAGACCCAGCGGCGCCAGCATCGCTCGATACGCTTCGAGCTTCTTGCGGTTCGTGCCGGGGGTCAGTCCGAACGGTTTGCCTTTGTTGTCCGCCATTGACAGGTTTTGCAGAATCGTCATTGTCCCGCACGTTCCCATTGCCGGATTCTGGTAGACACGCCCCATCCGACGGTAGCGGCGGAACTCCTTCACGCGGGTGATGTCCTGCCCGTCCATGAGGATTTGCCCCGCATCCACCGGAATCGACCCGCAGAGCAGGTTGAGCATACTCGTTTTGCCCGAACCGTTGCTGCCAACGACGCTGACAAAGCTGCCTTTCTCAATCGTCAGAGAAAAATCGCGGAACAGGCAGGTCTCCTGCACCGTGCCGGGGTTGTAAATTTTGGTGATATTCTTCATTTCAAGCATGAATGCGCACCTTCTTTTTCCGCGTATTGGACAGCACAAGAATCGCGAGGAACAGCACTGCCGTGATGAGCTTCATATCCTGCGCGTCAAGACCGAACGAAATCGCAATCGAAACACACGCCTTGTAGAGAATCGAACCAATCAGCACCATGGTGGTGGTGCGGAGGAAGGAGGCATGGCGGAAGAGGTTTGTGCCGATGATGACGGACGCAAGCCCGGCGACCATCGTGCCCGTGCCCATCGAAATGTCGAAGAAACGCTGCTGCTGGCACATGACCGCGCCCGCGAGCGCAACCAGCGCATTCGCAATAATCAGACCGAGAATTTTGACCGTGCCCTGGTCGCGGCTGAGCGTTGTGACGACGGACGGGTTGTCGCCCGCTGCGCGCAGGAGGTAGCCGCACTTCGTCCGCAGGAAGAGGTCGAGGAGGATTTTTGCAATCAGCGCAATCAGGAGGATGATGATGAGCGTGGTGTAGGGGGAAATCGCCTTGGGAAGCGACTTCGTGAAGGCGTTGCGGAAGAGCGTATCGCCGCCAAAGAGGGGGAGATTCGCCTTGTTCTGGGCGATATGCAGGTTGATGGAGTACAGCCCAGTCATGGTGATGATGCCGCTGAGCAAATCGCGGACGCGGCACTTGACGTGGATCAGCCCGGTAATCAGCCCGGCGATGCCGCCCGCCGCGCAGCCGATGAGCAGCGTCAGCCACGGCGCAACGCCTTGGAGGGTCAGCGTGGCGGAGACCGCCGCGCCCAGCGGGAAAGAACTGTCGACGGTCAGGTCGGGGAAATCCAGAATGCGGTAGGTGATGAGAAGCCCCATTGCCATAATGCCATAGATGAGCCCTTGCTCCAGAATGCCGATGAGCATGTTCAGCGTCATAATCAGTCACCTCGTTGTGTGGATGTTTGCGGGGAAAGAAGCTGCATAATAATAGGAAGGAAGCCCGGACATGCAAGACCCTTCCGGCTGCGGGAAGGCAGCCGGAAGGAAAGAAGAGGAAATGGCTTGCTTACTCTGCCGTCACGTCGATGGCGCGTTCGGACAGTTCCGCGGGGACGGTCAGACCGTATGCCGCCAGCGCATCGGGGTTGACGTACAGGTAGGAATTGCTGATGGTCTCGTAGGGGATATCCTCGGCGCTTTCGCCGTGCAGGACGCGCGCCGCCATGCGGCCGGTCTGGCGACCCAACTCGGTATACTCAATACCTTCGGACGCAACGCAGCCATTGATGACCTGCTCGATTTCGCTGCCGAACACGGGCTTGCCGTATTCTTCGGACTTCTCCAGCACAACGGCGAGGTAGCTGACGACGGTGTTGTCGGTCAGGTTCGTGGTGCAGTCCACCTGCGGGAGCAGCGCGTCAAGCGCCATCGGGAGGTCAGCGCCGGTGGAAATGCCCTTGTCGATGATTTCAAAGCCATAGTTCGGGGCAAGTTCCTTGTAGAGGGCGAGGGTCGCGTCGCTGTTGGTTTCGCTCGTCGTATGCAGGATACCAATCTTCGTTGCATTGGGCATCAGCGCGCGGATGAGCTTGAGCTGGGCTTCCACAGGCAGCGCGTCGCTCGTGCCGGTGATGTTGCCGGGGTTCTTGCCGTCGGCGCCGGCGAGCATGGCGCTGACCGGGTCGGACACGGCAGTGTAGATGACCGGGATGCCCGCATCCTCCGCGGCGTTGAAGGCAGCCATCGCCGCCGGGGTCGCAATCGCGCAGATCATGTCGTACTTGCCCGCCATGACATCGGCAATCTGGGCAGAAATGGCGGTGTCCGCCTGCGCGTTCTGAACGTCAAACACAACGTTTTCGCCTTCGACGAAGCCTTCTTCGGCCAGACCTTCGATGAAACCGATGCGGCAGTTGTCGAGCGAACCGTGTTCGGCGAACTGGATGATGCCGATGTGAATCACCTCGTCCGCAAGGGCGGTCGCGCTCAGCAGGAGGAACAGGGCAGTCAGCAGGGCAGTCAGCTTCTTCATCATAATGGGGTACCTTCCTTTCCTAAGTCGTCGTTTTTTATTGGAACAAAAAACGCCCCAGTCGTTTCCGACTGAGGCGGTATTCCCGCGGTGCCACTCAGCTTCGCTTTTCTGTACGAAAAGCGCACTCATCCGCATACACTTGATATGCGCTGCCATGATAACGGGTGCAGATTCCCGTTCTGCCCTACGATGCGGCTGATGGAAAGCAATCGCATCCGCATGTCTCCATGCATCCGCCCTTACGCCCTGCGCCCTTGCTCTCCCAACTCCCCACCTTGGGGCAAACCCTCCGGAGCCCATTCGCTGCTGCCGTCCGCGCCGCCGTCCCACTATCAGCGACTCCCTGTGCCGGACTGAGAAGCAGGTACTCTTCTCCGTCAACGGTTTATGCGACAATCATACACGCAATTTGCGCGCTTGTCAAGCCCTTTTTGCTGTTTCTGTATTGTTTTTTGGCTGTTCTCCCCATTGATTTTCGGCATATAGTAGAAGGAACTTGCGCGGAACGGGAAAATGTGCTATGATGGGGAAAAGAAGCGAAAGGAAAATGCGCATGACAAACGAAGCCGAAGCAGCGATTCAGGCGCTGCAAGGGGCGTCGGAGAACGCGGAAGAGGCACTCTGGCGCGCGGTGGTGGCATGTCAGGGGATGCCGTTTCGCACCGCGACGGGTCTGCCGTTCACCTACTGCCTGAAAATCGGGCAGAACGGGCAGCCGAACCGCGAACTGCTCATCGATCGGCGCGAGAAGAGCAAGACGCTCTCGTGGAGCAGTGTCTGTCTGGCCTTCCGGCGCGCACGGGAAATTGGGTATGCCGACCGCCCGAAGGCGCTGGGGGATATCCGCGGCGTGAGCTATGTGTACCCGCTGATGTGGCGGTTCGGGGTGCTGCGCGTGCCGGAAATCGTGGAGAAAAACATGTCGCTCACCCTCGATTTTGGGTTTTTTCGCAATTTGAAGGAGGCGGAAACCATGAATCAGCTGATGCGGACAACCCCGGAAGAAATGGGGCTGCACAGCCGGAACATCCTGAAGCTGCTGGAGCGGCTGGAAAAAGAGAACATCAGCATTGTCAGCATGATGCTGCTGCGCCATAATCAGGTGCTATACGAAGCATATTGGCCGCCCTACACGCAGGAGCAGCTGCGCACTGTCTATTCCTTGAGCAAAACGTTCACGGCGATGGCGATTGGCATCGCGGCGGGCGAGGGAAAAATCCGCCTGGATGAGCGCATTGTCGATTTGTTCCCGGAGCAGGCGAAGAACGCGCCCGATTCGCCGCAGCTGCAAATGCTCACGATTCGGCATCTGCTGATGATGTCGACGGGGCAGGGGAACGAGCCATTCCATCAGGAAAATGCGTGGGATGACGCGATTTCGGCGTTCCTGCGCGAGCCTTTCGTGGATACACCCGGTGAAACTTTCCGTTACAATACGGGCGCGACGTATATGCTGTCTGCCGTCCTCAAACAGCGCGGTATCGACCTTGAAGAGTACCTGCGCGACAAGCTGCTTACGCCGATGGGCATCACCGGCACGCGGTGGATTCGCGACCCGAACGGCATCTGCACGGGCGGCTTCGGCTTTTCCCTGCACCCGGAGGACATCGCAAAGCTCGGCATTCTGCTGATGCAATCCGGGCGCTGGAACGGGCAGCAGCTTGTGCCGGAATGGTACGTCCGCGAGGCGACGAGGCGGCAAATTGGCAACGGCGACGACCCGAACAGCGACTGGGCGCAGGGTTACGGCTACCAGATTTGGCAGTGCCGGCACGGGGCGTTCCGCGCGGCCGGCATGTACGGGCAGCTCTGCGTCGTGCATCCGGCGACGGACACCATTCTGGTCACAAACTGCCTTACGCAGAACATGGGCGGCGTGCTGAATGCGTACTTCGATGAGGTGCTGATGAAGTACGAATCGGATGCTGTTGTGGATGAACCAGAGGTTACGGAGCAACTGCGCCAAAAGACGGCGAATCTGCGCTACGAACGCGATTTGCCGGAGGACGACGGCAGCCCGATTCCGCCGGAATACCTGAACTTGGATGCGCCGAACGTCTGGATGCGCCTGACGCTGGATGGCGATATGCTGACAATGCGGAATACGCAGGGGCAGCTGCTTGTCATCGCCGGGCGCGGCAGGTGGCACACGATTCACCGCGCTGTGCACTGCGAACCCTTCTTCACACGCGATAAAGCCGATACGCCGGCGCTGGGTGCATGGGGGATGAAGGACGGTCGGCTGACGCTGAAAATCTTCGAGCCGGAGATGGTGGAGGAGGACACGCTGACGGTGGAAAAGACGGAACGCGGTGTCCGTGTGCAGATGAGAATCACCACGACGGGCGACGAAAACGTGTTCTTCGACCAGACAATTTCGTAACTATCAGGTAAATATAAACAGGACTGCTTCACGCTCGAGGCAGCCCTGTTTTTGGTATTAGCTTTGTGTAAAGTTGCGCATTTTCATCGGCACAATCGCCCGGTAGAGTGTCAGCCGTGCCTTGCGGATTGGCTTCATGCCCTGCCAGAGCGCCTGATACGCCTGCCGAAGTGCCTGCGTGTCGCTGGGCAGCAAGTCCGCGCGGGCATAGAACGCCAGCGTCTCGATTTCCCCGACGACGGCCAGCGCACCCTGTGCGTGAACGGCTTCGTCCGCACGCTGGAAGAACTGCTGCGGCGTTTCGCTGCGTCCGCGCCGCAAGCCTGCCATCCGCAGGGCATCGTGCGTCGCCTGCATCCACACCATGCAGCGTGTGCTTTCATCCTTCGCCTGCTTGTCGCGTGTGGTCGGCAGTGTCCACCAAATGCGCCCGCCAGCCGCCGCTGTCAGCGCAAGCAGAATCAGCAGCAGCCACGGCACGTCCGGCGGTGGATTGTCCGGCGGCGCAGGTGCGGGTTCAGGGGTATTCGTCGGCAGATTCGCTTCCGGCGAGGGCGACGGTGCGGGGGATGGCGTGCTGGTCGGTTCGTGTGAAGCCGATGAGTCATCCATCTCTGGCGACGGCGAAGGCGTTGGCGACGGGGAGGGCGAGGGCGAGGGCGACGGCGAAACCGAGGGCGTCGGCAGCTCATCCGGCTGATTCGGCGCGGATGAGGCGTTCTGCGTGGATGTCCACGGCGTCGCGTCGAACGTCACCCAGCCCACGCCCCGAAAGTAGATTTCCGTCCACGCGTGGGCGCTCGTGCCGGTCACGACCGTCTGCCCTGATGCGTCCACGTCCGCCACAAAGCCTTCCACATACCGCGCGGGCAGCCCGACCATGCGGCACAGCACCGTCATGGCGGACGCGAAGTGCGTGCAGTAGCCCTCGCGCGTCATCAGCAGGAAAGTCGATACGAAATCGAGGTTCGACGCCTGTTCGGGAATATCCAGCGAATAGCGGCAGTACGCCTGCAAATACGACTGGATGCTGCGCGCCATTTCGTAGGGCGAATCGGCGCTTCCGGCTGCATTGCGCGCGAAGTCGAACAGGCGCTGTTCGAGGTGACCGGGCAGCCCGGTGTACAGCTTGCGGATGTCCTCGTACTGGGCGTCGGTCAGCTGCGCGCCCGCATCAATCAGCTCCGCCAAGCCGCTCTGCCCGGCGGTCAAATCAACATACGTCGCTGTCCATGTGTCACCGGAGGTTAAATTCCGCGTCGCGAAAATCTCGCTGCCCGCGTTGAAATACGGCACGATGCCGCTGCCCACGGACAATTCGCGGATGCGCTGCGGCACGAAAAGGCTGCTCGCGCTGTCCGACAGCATGGTGACGGTGACGGTCTTTGTTGGCAGATTCGCTGCGATTGTCTCGTTCGGCAGCGTCAGGTCGAATGTCTGGGAACGCAGATTCTGCCAGCGCGGGCTGCTCCAAAGGTAGCGCCGCCCGCCTGTTTCGTCAATCCACATGCTGCCTGTGTATGAACTTTTGGTTACGGCACGCAGGTAAATTCGCCCGCTGCCGCTCACGCGAAGAACGGGGCGTTCACTGGGGGTCGCCGCGCCGCCAAGCTGCGTCGGCCCTTGAGGATAGTACCCCTGTGAGGCAATGGAAAACACGTCGCGCGCGCTGGTGAAGAAAAGGTAGTCATAAATTTTCTGGCGCAGGGCATCCGCTGCTTCCTTCATTGGCTGAACGGTGATGCCGCCGATGGCAACGCCTGTGAAGCTCAGCAGAACGACAACAAGCGTCAGCGGCAGCACGCGCGTGACGGAAATTTCGTCGTACCCGGACACCATCAGCAGCGCAACGCACGGGATGATGGCGGGCAGCAAGCCCCACAGCGCGTCCGGGCGATTGCCCAGCCAGAGCAGCAGCGCCATCAGCAGCACCGTCGCCAGCGCCGGATATGCGCCCACGCGGCGGCTGGTCAGCCCATAGCCGATGAAACCGCAAGTTACGCCAAGAAGCGCCGCGAAAGGTCGTGCGACAAGCGGAAGCGCCGCCGTCAGTCCCGAAAAATGCAGCAGCAGCGCCCGAATGACCTCAACCGCGTCCGCCGCGCCGCCTGCAATCAGCCATACAATCACGCCCGCTGCGGTGATGCCCGCCGCGAGCACTTTTCCGCCGGGGCGCGTCCGCAGACTGGACAGCAGCGCAATCACCGGCAGGCTTGTCCCCAGCGCAAGCGCCCAGAGCGACGATTCGCCCGTGACGCACAAAAGCGTCAGGATGAGCCCCGACGCCATCAAAAGTGCCAGAATCCCGCGCGAAACCGCGCTGCGCAATTCCTTTGGCAGAGCAGACACCTCCTCACCATGTTTGGAAGAAATCAACCAGCTTCGTCCAGCTGTCCGCGCGGGCGCGGTTGCACTCCTCCGGGTATTTTGCTTCCATCGTCATCATTTTCGCCAGCAGACGCTGCGTCGCTTTGGACGATTTTCCCATTCGCGCACAGCAGCGTACACGCCGCGCCGAGGGACAGCCCGCTCATGCCGATTTTCCGCGCGTAAGGCTGCAAAACCTTGACGGCACGCCCCTCGCCGCTTCCGCCCACGAGGATGACGGCTTTCTCCGACGGCGTTTCGCCCTTGTAGAATGTCCCCAGAAAGCCCTCTTTTTCCAAGGTACAGTATTGCATGACGAAAATCTCCTGATGAACGGAAAGTTAATACTTTTATTGATGATTCGAAAAAAATCAACTTCGTTAGTGGCGCCCCGAAGGGGTCAAGGGGGCGACCGCAGACTTCGTCTGTTTCCATTGCCCCCCTTGTCGCGCCCGCAGCCGCGAAATCCCCTGCTTGCGAGAAAGACAAGCTATGTTTGGAAGACAGGCAATCCGGTCGCGCCCATCTGGCGCGACACAGCATAGATGTTGGAAAGAGCAGCTTGAGGGGCGCTCCTGCGGGAGCGCAAAGTTACTGGCAGGGACGCTTCGCTGCCTGCACCTTTGTGGACTTTTCTCTTTGAATTGGTCGCCCGTGGAACAGTTGGGGCGTTGCCCCAACCCCCACAAGGGAGCTCCGCCCCTTGACCCCGCAAGGGGGATTCCACCTTGACCCTTTTTTTGCCGCCCGGCTTGAGTGCTTTTCCCTACGTTTTGGGTTAAGCGGCTTTTTTCGCCTTTACAGCGGCAAGGGCTTCACATACCCCACCTCTACCCCAACTTCCTGCAGCTTCAAAATCATCGGCATCAGCCGCGCGTCCTCCGGCGTTTGCGTTACCAGATACAGCCGCACATTTGGCCCCATCCTCCGCATCGACAGCATCACATCCACCATCTGACTATCCAAGCGCGCCGTAATCACCACCGTACACCCCACCTTCCGCATCCGCCGCATTTCCAGCAGCAGCACCTTCGCGAAAGGCTCCGGATTGCTGAAATCCGCGCGCGCAAGGTTCTCCAGCAGCATTTTCAGCCCCATGTCCTTGTCCAGCTCCACCGGGTGTGCGCCGGGAAGCGGCAGGCGCGCCGGATGTTCGGCTTTCGCTGCCTGTACCATCACCGACGCGGCGGTTTCAATCAGCGCGTCGCGCAGGTCGGCGTCTTCCTCCGAATCGGCCTGCTTTGGCGGTTCGGCGCAGTCCAGCAGGACGAGCGCGTCCGGCTGAACGGGGTCTTCAAAGCGGCGGACGAGCGCCTCCTGCTTGCGGGCGGATAACTTCCAGTGGATTTTTTTCATCGGGTCGCCGGGCTGATAGGTGCGCACGTCGGTGGGATTCGTCACGTCCTCGGAGGCGCGCGCCATGGCTTCCGTGCCCATTTCGCCGGAGGACAGGCGGAGCGGCGCGATGTCGAACAGCTGCGGCAGCACGAGCAGTTCCCCGCCGTCCATATTCGGCTTCTGGCGAATCGTGCATACGCCGAAGAAGTCCGACAGCATCACGCTCTGCACGCCGGGTTGAATTGCGCCGACGTGTGCGGCATGGAAGGTAAGCTCCAGCACCTGTGACCGCCCCGGACGGAGTTGCATCATCTGCGTACCGCTGGCAGTGCTGTTCGCGCCGTTGACGCCGGAGAGTTCCAGCCACATCGGGGCAAGTGGAATCCACCCGCGCCGCTTGACCTGCACGTTCAGCGTCACATCCTCGCCGCGCTGCACCCGCTCGGTGGAGGCGCGGGAGGATACCTCCAGCGTGGCGGATGCGCGGAACACGCCGTAAATCCCGCTCAGGCACAGCAGCGCAATCAGCAGCGCGGGCATCAGGAAAACGGGACTGCCGGTGGAGAACGCCGCTGTCAGCAGTGTCAGCGTGACGAGAATGGGCAGCGTCAAATGCAGCGTCACCTGCCGCGCCGAACGGTTCTCTGCCTGCTTCATGGCGCTCACAGCTTCACCGGCACGGGCGTATTCTGGACGATGCGCCGGACGACACTTTCCGGCGTCACGCCCTTCATGCGCGCTTCGGGGCTGAGCACGAGGCGGTGCGCAAGCACTTGCACCGCCATGTGCTGCACGTCCTCCGGCACGATGTAGTCGCGCCCGGCGAGCAGCGCGCACGCCTGCGCCCCGTGGATGAGGGCAATGGCGGCGCGGGTGGATGCGCCCAGCTGCAAGGCGGCATCCTGACGGGTGGCGGCGGCGATGGTCGCCACATACGAGCGAACCTCCGGCGAGCAGTAAATCTGCGTGACCATTTCCTGCATGGCGATAACATCCGCCGCCGAGCAGACGGGGGACAGCGTCGCCATCGGCTTCACCACGCCGGAATAGCGCTCCAGCACGTCCATCTCCTGCTCAATCGTCGGGTAGCCGATGGACAGGCGCAGGAAAAAGCGATCCATCTGCGCTTCCGGCAGGGGATATGTGCCCACAAATTCGCCCGGATTCTGCGTCGCCAGCACGATAAAGGGCTGCGGCACGGGGTGCGTCACGCCATCCACCGTCACCTGCTGCTCTTCCATCACTTCCAGCAGGGCGGACTGCGTTTTCGAGCTGGTGCGGTTGATTTCGTCCGCCAGCACCACCTGACTCATCACCGAGCCTTCGCGGTATTCCGTTTCGCCGGTCTTGAAGTTGACCAGCGTGTAGCCTGTCACGTCGGAGGGCATCAGGTCGGGGGTGAACTGAATGCGCCGGAACGTGCAGTCCAGCGATTTCGCCAAGGCGCTGGCGAGCGTCGTCTTGCCCACGCCCGGCACGTCCTCAATCAGCACATGCCCCCGGCACAACAGCGCAATCAGCGCATATTCGATAACTTCCTGCTTGCCCACGATAACGGTGCTGATATTGTTCATCAGCCTTTGAATCATTTGCCGCGGCTGCATACTGCGCCTCCTCTTTGTTGATTCCTCCATCAGTATACCCGTTTTCGGCGGATATTGCAAGCAAAGGGCGCTGTTTTTACATTTGCGCGCCGCGGAGAGAGAATGAATTTTCAACGTCCGTTTATCTTTCTGCTGAATGCTTGACACGGTCAAGGTTTTATGCTATGCTTCGTATTTGTTGATATTCCCGGCGTTTTGCCGTATTATGGGAGGAAAGCATGATTCGCATCGTCACCGAATCCATGTCCGATTTTACGCAGGAGGAAGCCAAGGCCGCTGATCTCATCGTGATGCCGCTGCCGATTCGCTTCGGCATGGAGGAATATTGGGATGACGGCGTATCCCTGACGCAGGATGATTTTTATGCGCGCCTGCGGGTTGCCAAGGAACTGCCCAAGACCAGCCAGGTGCCGGTGGAACATTACCGCAAGTGCTTCAACCGCCTGCTGGAGAATCCGGAGGACGAAGTGCTGGTGATAACCGGCTCGTCGAAGCTGTCCGGGTGCTACCAGTCGGCGTGCATTGCGCGGGAGGCGTGTCACGACCCGGCGCGCGTGACGGTGCTGGATTCGCTGAATGCGACGTGCGCGGAGTACATGCTCGTCGATCAGGCGCTGCGCTATCGCCGCGAGGGTGTCAGCGACATGCAGACCATGCTGGCGAAGCTGCGCGATGTGATGGCGCACTACAAAATCATCGGCATGGCGGCTGACCTCAAATATCTCGTCATGGGCGGACGTCTTTCGCCTTTGGTGGGCAAGCTGGGCAACCGCCTGAGCATCAAGCCGACGCTGAAGATTGAGGACGGCATCGTCAGCAAGGCGGGCATGGTGCACGGAATGGCGAAGGGGCGCGCGTGGTACATCGAGCAGCTGAAGGAGTGTCCGCCCGATACGGACGTTCCGGTCTATATCGGCGGCGCGGACTGCCCGGAGACGGTTGCGCTCATCAAGTCGCAGATTGAAGCGGCGAATCTCGGCATTCAGGATATCCGCTGCGTCAAAATCGGGTGTCTGATTGGCACTTATGTTGGCCCTGAACTGACGCTCGTTGCGTGGAAGCGGAAGTAATCAAAACGGCAGCTCTCCCCAAATCGCGGGAAGGCTGCCGTTTCTTTATCTGAATCTGCACAGCGCAACGTGCAAATCCACCGTCACATGCGCATCGGCTCTTTGCGCCAGCGCATCCTTCTCCGCCGCCGACAAATCGTGATTCAGCGGCGTCATGCGCACGAAGTCGCCCCATAATTCCGGCGAAACGGGCAGCGTCTCATGTACCCGCACCGATTTTACCAGCTGCGCCTTCTCCCGCAGGTACGCATCCACCTGCCCTTCCTCGTAGGCGGACATGCCCCGCGCCGCGCGAATCTCCCGCAAATAGTCCTGCCCCGGATAGACCTTCACCAGCACGCCGTCCGGGGATAGTACGCGGCGGAACTCGTCGTAATTCGCGGGGGTCAGCACATCCAGCACGGCGGAAAACGTGCCGTCCGCAAAAGGCAGGCGGCGCAAATCCCCCACGCACCAGACGGCTTGGCAGGGTTGGTTGGTTGCTTGCAGAATCGCGTCCCGACTGATGTCGATGCCCGCACCGATGCTGTCGGTTCGGCGCGTCAGCAGAGCGTTCAGGTACCAGCCTTCGCCGCAGCCCGCGTCAAGCAGCTTTTGTGGCGCATCCGGCAGCAGCGCGTCGATGGCGTCTGCGACCGGCTGATAGCCCCCCGCCGCGAACACGCGCTCACGGGCGGCGAACAGCGCCGCGTCATAGAACGTATCCGCCTGCGCCGAAAGCAGATTAACGCACCCGCGCCGGTTCACATTTATGGCGTGGCCGCCCGCGCAAATCAAATTGTCCCCCTGCCGGGAAAGCAGACGGCAGCAGACGGGGCAAATCAGCCCGTGCAAATCGGAAACGGCGGCAAACAGCTTTTCGCGCTTGGAAAGCATCACAAAATCCTCCTTGATATGCTGGACAAATAGGTCAAAGGGGTGTACAATATGCCTGAAATCCATCAGGAAAGGATGAGGAATATGTCTCGAATCGAAACCGTACGCGCCGCGATGATGCAGGCAATGAAGGATCACGACAAGGAGCGCAAGGAAGCGCTGTCGCTGCTGCTGTCCGCGCTGAAAAACAAGGCGATTGACAAGCGCGCCGACCTCACGGAGGACGAAGAGAACGCCGTCGTCCTGCGCGAAATCAAGCAGTGTCAGGAATCCATTGAGCAGGCGAACGGCCGTGAGGATATTATCGCGGAAAACACGCTGCGCATGAAGGTATATCAGGAGTTCGCGCCGAAGATGATGTCCGAGGACGAGGTGGAGGCGGAAGTGACCGCTGTGCTGGCGGAACTGGGGCTGGATGCGCCGACCGCGAAGCAGAAGGGGCTTATCATGAAAACGCTCATGCCGCGCGTGAAGGGCAAGGCAGACGGCGCGCTGGTGCAGAATGTGCTTGCGCGGCATCTTGCGTAAGTCATTATACCAGAAATCGAAATCAAAGAAAAGGGGGAGCAGCCCGCATGAGCTGCTCCCTTTTCGATTGGGTTAAGGCACTACCGCACAATTCGTCGGCAGCGCTGGCGATGCCTTTTCTGCCATCTGCTTCTTGCAGAAATCTCGATTTACCTCCAGTAAACCTTCGATTTCTGCAATCGCATCTGACAAAAAATGCATTCGCCATCGCACCAACTCATTTGTGCGGTATTGCCTTAATAGCATCAGCTGTTCGCCAGCGTAATCACCATCCCCGCCGTTTTCGCGCCCACCACGTCGCCCCTGCAAGGCTCAAACGCAACCGTGCG
>OBKK01000388.1_pt1 | contig 14531 bp, 14 predicted proteins | sample 1503221 | NCBI WGS metagenome assembly OBKK01 (sample SAMN02044683, study PRJEB22538) | human gut metagenome | reverse complement strand
CACGGACGACGATTCCTTCCGCGCAGAGGTCATTCGGAACATGTGCGGTCGCGAGCTGAGCGCAGCCTATCCGCCCAAGGATAACATCGTCCACGACGATCCGATGATCGTGGTGGAGGGCTTGACCGCCAAATACAATCAGCTGCGCGACGCCAGCTTCACGCTCCACAAGGGCGAGATCCTGGGCGTAGCGGGTTTGGATGGCTCCGGCCGTACCGAGCTGCTGGAAACCCTTTTCGGCTATCGCACCCGTCAAAGCGGCACCATCAAGAAGTTCAACTTCGGCTTCCGCGCCGCGCAGGGCGGTACGCCTGAAGACTACAGCATGGAAGTACACGACATCAATGGCACGCAGGTGGGCGAGGAAATTTCCAACTTGTCACCCAACAGCGCCATCAAGCAGGGCTTTGCGCTGGTCACCGAGGAACGCCGCGCAACTGGCATTTTCGGCATCCTTGACATCCGCGCAAACACCGTCATCGCCAACCTGAAGAACTACAAGCTGGGGAAATTCCCGCTGCTCAGCGACGCAAAAATGGCTCGGGATACGGATCGCATGATTGAAGCGATGCACATCAAAACGCCCAGTCAGCGTCAGCAGATTAAGAATCTGTCCGGCGGCAATCAGCAGAAGGTCATTTTCGGTCGCTGGATGCTGACCAATCCTGACGTTCTGCTGCTGGATGACCCGACCCGCGGTATCGACGTGGGCGCCAAGTACGAGATCTATGAGCTGATTCAGTCCCTCGCCAAGCAGGGCAAGAGCATCATCATGGTCTCTTCCGAAATGCCTGAACTCCTGGGCACTTGCAACCGTATTCTCGTGATGAGCGCCGGTCAGATTGCCGGCGAATACGTCCCGACAGGCGACGGTAAGGTCGATCAGGAAAAGATACTCGAACTGGCTGCAAAGAACTTGTAAGGAGGTTGCCTGAACATGTCGAATGTTGCAACAAAGGCAAAAAAGCCGAATCTCTCCGTGAAGAGCGTCCTGAACTGGATTCTCGATCACGCCATGATTATTGTCATCGTGCTGCTGGCGCTGTATGTCCAGACGCAGCGTGACGCCTTCCTCAAGCCCGCTTCCCTCATCAACATCATCTCCCTGACCGCCGCCCGTCTGCCGATGGCGCTGGGCGTTGCCGGCTGTATCATTCTGGCCGGTACGGACTTGACCGGCGGCCGCGTGGCTGGCTTGACCGCTTTCGTGGCGGCCATCCTGCTCCAGCGTGCGGACGTTGCCAATCGCGTGCTGGCAGGCGGAGCCCCTGCCAACATCGTGCTGGTGCTGCTGCTCGTTATGCTCATCGGCGCATGTGTTGGTCTGATCAACGGCTTCGTCATGGCGAAATTCAAGGTTCACCCCTACATCATCACGTTGGCCATGCAGATGATCGTCTACGGTATCTACCTGACGGTTTCCAACTCGGTGCAGGTCGGTTCCTTCGACTCCAGCTACACCACCAGCTTCGTCACCAAGCCCCTGTTCCAAATTCAAACCGGCGTTCGCCCCAACGGCACTGCCATCTTCACCGTGGTTCCCATGTATGTGCTGCTGGCGCTGATCGTGACCGCGCTGATGTGGGTCGTCTGGAACAAGACCGCTTTCGGCAAAAACATGTTTGCCGTCGGTTCTAACGAGGAAGCAGCCCGCGTTTCCGGCGTGAACGTTATGATGACCATCATCGGCGTTTTCATGGTCGCTGGCGCTCTGTACGGCTATACTGGCTTCATCGAAGCTGCCCGTATGGGTTCCTCCACTGCGACGCTGGGTCTGAACTACGAAGCCGACGCCATTTCCGCAGCCGTTATCGGCGGCGTATCGTTCGTCGGCGGCACCGGCAGAATCTCCGGCGTTGTCCTTGGCGTGTTCATGATGCAGCTGATTATCGCCGGCATGACCTTCCTGGGCATCTCCGGCAACGTTACCTACATCGTAAAGGGCGCGGTTATCCTGTTCGCTGTTATTCTGGATATGCGCAAGTACATGACCAGAAAGTAACGGTTTCACGGTGCAATGGGGCAGAGTCCCTTGTGCCATCAGCTTTCAAACATGCTTCGCAGAGGCTCTGTACTTCATGCACGGAGCCTCTTGCTCTATCGTTATGGAAGGAGGAGCGAAAACAATGGAGGAAAACAAGAAACAGCCGCAATCGACAAGCGAGCAGCAGACGGAATCGTCAGACCCCAAAGCGCCGCGCCGTGGCCGTAATTGGATCACTGATATGTACGACAAGGTGAACCTATCGGTCGATACGCTCAATTACATTGCGCTCGGTCTGTTGATTTTCATCTTTGCTGTTATCTTCATTGCTTCCCGGCACTAACGCCGAATCCCCTGCCTTCACCCCCTCCCCTGCGCCTCCTGAAGCGGACACTGGAAAAAGCAAGCCAGTTTCCCATCAGGGGGCGCATTTTTTTCACGTCGGAGCATACGGTTTCCCGACGAAAAGACGCAAGCAGATGGCGCAGGAGAGCATGGGACGCGCATCACTTCGCCAAGGAAGAGGGTTCATCGCATCCGCAAACGCGACGAGCGCTGCAAGCTCTTGTTTGCTTGCAGCGCTCTTGTTTTGCAGCTTCCTCAGCTTTCCGTGAAGTGCCAAAGAAAAAAGGGGTTGTCTCACTAAAAAGAGGCAACTCCTTTTTTGTACAAAAAAAGCATTCGGACTATGAAAATCCGAATGCCTGCGGTAGAATGTAACTACCATGAAAAGAAACATGCCGCAGACAGATTATACAGCAATGACGAATGGATTTCAACTGGTTATGCCGCTGGACTGCGAAGTAAACATTGAGAAGAATGCACCGGTGAGACTGCTCAACGCCGTCATGGAAAGGATGGATTACAGCAAACTGTATGCGGCGTACTCCCGACTTGGGAGAATCGAGTATTCACCGAAGATTCTGCTGAAAATCATGGTGTATGGGTATATGCGCAAGCAGATATCCAGCCGTGCGCTTGAAGCATGCTGCCGAGAAAACCTGCACTTCATCTATTTGCTTGAGGGGCAGCGTGCGCCGAATCACAACACCATCAACCGATTCAGAAAGAATATTCTAACACAGGAAGCCGGGCAGGATATTCTGTGTCAGCTTGTTGTTTTGCTGCACGAAAGAGGACTGCTCAGCCTTGAAGCGGCTTTCATAGATGGCACAAAGATTGAAGCAAATGCGAACAAGTACAGTTTTGTCTGGAAGAAAGCAACGGCCCAAAAGACAGAAAAGCTGCTGAAGAAAATTCATGATGAGCTGCCTGCAAAGCTGAAAGAGGTAGGTATCCGCTTTCATGTTCCGGAAAAGATTGCTGTCCGACAATTGAAGAAGCTTTGGAAAAGAATCCATGCGCGAATCAAAGCGGATGGAATCGAGCTTATTTCAGGAAAAGGCAAAAGAAAAACGCGGCTGCAGAGACTGAGCGAATGGGGGAGATCAATGTCTTGCCAAACTCAAGCAATACACAAATGATATTCACATCTGCGGAAATCGGAATAGCTTCAGCAAAACGGACCATGATGCAACCTTTATGCACATGAAAGAGGACTACATGAGAAACGGGCAGCTCAAGCCTGGATACAATGTCAATGTGGCAACATGCAGCGATTTTATCATCGGGAGCTACATTTCTTCTGACAGAAATGACGTGCATACGCTGATTCCGTTTATGGAGCAGCTCCAGAAAAACTACGAAGGAAAGAATATCGGCAGCGTTGTGGTGGATTCCGGTTACGAAAGCGAAGAGAACTACTGCTGGTTTGAAGCGCATCCCGAAACGGAGCTGTATGTAAAACCAAGCAACCACGAGGCAGCCAAGCACAGAAAATACAGAACCGATATCAGCCGCCGCGAGAATATGGCCTACAATGCTCAAACTGACACCTATACCTGTGCCAACGGAAAGCTGCTGCAGAAAACGCAGGAAAAGAAAACGCATACAGCCTCGGGGCTTGAAATCACCACATCAGTCTATGAATGCAGCGAATGCGACGGATGCCCACTTAAAGAAAAGTGCATCCGTGCATGCGGCAGTAAGAAGCCCCTGGAAGAACGACACAAAGTCATCTATGTGTCAAAACGCTTTGCCAGACAGCGGCAAGCTATGGAAGCAAAGATCTCCTCTCCCAAGGGATGTTTGCTTCGGGTGAACCGTTCCATTCAGGCCGAAGGCAACTTTGCATACGTGAAGCAGGATCTTGATTTCCGGCGTTTTCTGCTTCGCGGCAGTACGAAGGTCGCCGCCGAATGGCTGCTGTTCAGCCTCGCTCTCAACATCCTCCATCTGCACCATAAAATCCAAAACAGACGCTTGGGAAGCGGTCTGAAGATTCCATCATCTTTTCCTGCCGGTTTATAACTCATTCCACTTGGAAATTCCTTATGAAAATAATTCCTTGAGTGCCGTTCTTTCTGCACTCTGTTTTCGCTTGCCCAAAAATGTTGCGGAAAAAGGCGCTGCCTCCCATGGCTTGCTTTAGCCATTTTGAGACAGCGGCTTTTTTGCTGCACCGACAAATCCAAAATCAGTTCGGGCAGGATTAAACTTTAGCCATCAGCAGGAAGGAAGGGGGACTTCAAATGAATTGTGCTGAGATTGCCCATTATCTGAAGGTGATTGGAGACGGAAAGGAGGCTGTTGGTTTGGTGAAACTTTACCGTACCGGCCAGTTAGTCGGTGCAGGCAAGGTGGGCATTGCGATCCTTGGTGCCGCTGGTATCTATGGGCTTGGGTGCTGGGGATACAAGAAGCTGGTGACTTATATGGAGGAGCATAATCATCTCCCCATTGAAGCTGCCGGTAGTGTTCAGTGAACGGACGGAGGTGGTCAAATGCCCAGGCATCGTCAAATGCCCGGTCAATCCTACAAGATTCTTTCGCAGGATGAACACTGTGCCAGGGTGGAATACAGATGGTTGTGCCCGTACTGCGAAAGGCAGGTCAGTACACAATCTGCTGTCTATCCTGCAGATTATGAACGACTGGAGACCGGGGGCTTCTATGATACGTTGGAATGCCCATCGTGTGGGAAAACCGCCGATGTGAGGTATTGGAAAACGACACGAATTGATTGAGGAGGAGAACGTCATGAAGAAGATACTTGCTGTCCTGATTGCGTTGATGCTGACTGCGCTTTGCTGCTTTGCTGCTGTGGCAGAAGGAACGATTGACTTTTCAGGTTACACACTGGAAGAACTGCTGACCATCAGAGATGACCTGACTGATGAGATTGCCTCCCGCCCTGGCGGGGAAAAGATGGTGCTGGGCACCGGCCAATACAAGATTGGTGAGGATCTGGCCGCCGGTGTCTACACTTTCAAATTTGTGCAGAACGGGGACAAAGACGTCACCAGATCGGACTATTACGTGTATGAAAATGAATCCATGTATAAATACGACATTGATCGTCTCTGGCTCGGTGACATGCCCCGTGTAGAAGGTTCCTTGAAGGGAGACGGCGAAACCAGAATCAGCCTGTATCCAGGTGAGTACCTGAGCCTTCGATATAATGGCGCAGAAGTTGCGCGGGTTGGCAACGTCTCAGAACGCGGCAATGGCTATGTTCCGCCCGAAGGAACCACTATCCCCAAAGGCAATTACACAATCGGTGAAGAAATTCCCGCTGGTACCTACAAAATCTTCTTTAGCGGCACAGCAACATCCCGTGTGCGAGTCTTCCAGGATGCCAAGGAAGCGAGCAACACATTTAATAAGGGGAAAGAAACGATCCTTGACTTCACGAATACTGAAGGCACCGTTACTCTTGTGGAAGGTAATATTCTTCGGGTCGAGTATAATCCCATCATCATGAAAAAGGGTGGAGGCTTCAACTTCGATTGATTACGATGTATGGCGATGTGCTGTGGTTCAAACAATATGAGTGACGTGAACTTTGATCATACCAATAGGACTTAGGAGGAATACTCAAATGACCAGAGAAGAACTCAAGGGACAGATGGATGAATTAATGCAGCAGTATGCCAATGAAGAGATTGACGGGCCTACTTACGCAGAAAGGATGATGGCGCTAACTACATCTGCTCAAACCGAGATTGATGAGGACTAAGACGGATCTATCACACAGTTGCATGATACACACTGTCACGTATTAATCTATAAGCCTTCAAATACCGTGCCCTTCCTACTAGGGAGCACGGTTTATTTTTTCCATAAGATAATAACACAAGACTCATTTCGCATGTACAATCTGGTATTTTCGGGCGTTTTCTGGCGAAACCTTTCAAGCTCAAAAATGGCACTGAAAATCCGTAATAATTGTTATCTTCAAAAATGCATTCAGTGCAAGGGTTTCATAGTATGAGTTTACTAATGATAAACAATTTGTCATTAAATACTGCACAAACATGCTAACAAAAGCGGACGTCGTGGGAAAATGGCCTACCGCCAAAATTAGAAGCTGCTAACACTCTGCTAACACGAACAGGGTAAAACAGGCGGTTTTTGGAGGAAATGCGAACATCCGAAAATGGTGGAAAACGTTGAAATTTGGGAATATGTAGGCACTCGGAGGCACTCGAAAGCGAACGCTTTTTCGCTCTCCTAAGCAGTCGGTCGTGGGTTCGACTCCCACTGGGCTCATTACCAAATAAATAAATCTTTCTGGTTGACGTTCTCGCGTGCGTGTTGGCAAACGCGCGAAGGACATCGGCTGGAAAGAATTTTTTGCCTTCTATTGGAAATCTATGTTTTGCTCCGCTGCTGGCGTTGATGGCAGTTTTCCAACATTTCGCCTTTTTTGCCAACACCGCTGTTCTGGCAAACGGGCGATTTGCCTAACATTCGCGTGCGCAGCGTGTCAGCAATTTTCTGCGCTCCACATTTTTTGGCATTATCTGCATGATGGGATGGATTCTCAACAGGCAAAATAACAATATTTTTTAGTAATCGTCTTGACTTCCTGTGCATCGAATTATCAACTCTTCTCATGCCCTGTTTCGCTATGTTGGATGCGGTTAGACAAAGAAGCAGCCGTGTGCTGGCATGCAAACCGCCTGCCGCTTTTAATGGCAGCAAAAAACTCTGCGGGAGATTTCCGCAGAGCTTTCGAGTATATTGGCGTATGTGCGATTATCCCAGCGTCTTGGCGAGCATTTTCAGCATAGCGACCATATCCGGATTGCTGAAAATTTTGAGCAGCACTTCTGAATTAAGCCCCGCCTGCTGCACTTGCTCTTCCACGGCTTTATCCTGCGCTTCCGGCACGATTTTCACGCCCTTTCCGCCATAAAACGCCTGCTCAAACAGCTGCGCATTGTTTCTGCGGCTCTCGTCCAGAATGTGCGAATACTGATCCCTTACCATTGTCGCCTGTGCATGACCGGAATCCCCCTGCACCGCCTTAATATCGCCGCCATTCAGCTTGAGTTTGTAGGTGATGCTGGAGTGCCGCAGACTATGGAAGCAGACTTGCGGGAGCTCATTTGCCTCAATCAGCTGACGAAGTTCGGATTGCAGCAGCTTGTACTGCGCAGTATCCAAAGAGCACTCAAAGACGGAATTCTGGACGCGCTGACCGTGGACGACGCAGCGCTTGGCGACTTGACGCAGGCGGCGGTGGAGATGTCGTAGGTAATCGGAACCAGCATCGGGGACACCTCGCTTTCGGGTTATTTCCAGAGGAAGGGCAGATAGCCGTCCGTGTCGCCGCGGAGGGTGCGCGCGCGCAGCAGCGACTGAACGTAGGGGACAAGCCTCCTACATGTTTTTTTCGTTGAGGAGGGGGCGATTTCCTCGCGCTTGCGATTCTGCCATGCGGTCAGAAACTACTTGCACCCTGCGTGGTATTACGTTAGCGTAAAAGAGAAATTTGCTTTACATCCGAGCGTATTTCAGTGCAAATGCAAAAGAAAAATATACGTTATTTTTGAAAATCGCGTAAAAAATGGCGAAAAAATTGCCAGTTATAATGGAGGGGAAAGCTGTCATGCAGCAAAATAATAATTCCCCGCGGAGGAAAAGATGAGCTTTACAATGAAAGATGCTTACAGCGTTATGCTGAGGGAGTACCCGGATGTAATGAACATCGAGCAGATGAGCCAAGCATTGGGGGTAAGCACCAAAACGGGTTACGGTCTGCTGAAAAGCGGCAAAGTTGCCTGCTTGAAGGTCGGACGTGCCTATCGGATTCCCAAGGCTTGGTGTGAAATGCGTGGGGTAACTGTCACCTCCGAGATCAAGCGTTTTGTTATGAGCGAGCTTGACAAATATTATGCCGAGCTTGACCGTCTGCATGAAGAAGAGATGAAAAATTGATTTTGGTTATCCTCCCCTTTCTTTGATTTTTTTATTTTGATATGGTATAATGCTTTTAACAGCAGATTGAATTTATCTGCTCGACAAATCGGGATTTGAGGAGGTGGAATTAGTTGAAAGTTATAAAGCGAAAATCAATAGGAACACACTTTTCAATGTGTGTTCAGCCTGCTTTTATTATTGGTACAAACAATGAGGATGGAACGCATAACTTTGCTCCAATTACATGGGTTAGCATAACCAATGAGAAAGAGAATGACTATTTATTAATTATCAGTATGTTTGGTACTAAAAGGACTAAACAGAATGTAATTAGAACTGGTGTTTTAAGCGTTAATCTTGTTAGCACAGACATGATCGAACTTATGGATTATTTTGGCACACATCATGCGAAGGATGGGAAGAAGGATGGAATTTCATATGATGTTGGTAGGGGAGAGATTGTGGATGTTCCTGTTTTGGAGGCGAGTAGGTGGATATATGAATGTGAAGTAGTTCAATCAATTGAAATTGGAGAATCAACAACCTTTTTCTGCAGAATAAGGAATATTCAAATAGAAGAACAGATGGAATGTAGAGATACACTTGATGTGAATCTTACGAAATTAGAACCTGTAATTTATTCGGGAATGTATCATAGTATTGGAAAATTACTTGGCAAAATAGGTGATTTTTCAAAATAGACAAATTCCAATTTATCGAGCAGTTCATAATCACAGCACTTTAACGGGTGCTGTGATTTTTTCATCACCTTAAAAATCCAGACCTGTCCCTATCCTGCATTTTGTTCTCCGCCTGCAAATCACGCCTTTCTTTTTCAGCTTTCTGCCGTTCTTCCTCTCTGCGGATATTCTCCATTTCCGCCTTTGCCTGTTCAAGCAAAACCTGAAAATCCGACTTCATCTGATTTTCATACAAGGCATAAAAATCTGAAACGGTCTTTTTCTCGGAAACAGCTTCACGGATCTTTCCGTCAGCATCTTCAAGCCGGCTTTTCATATCGGCAAGCATCAGCCTGTGCTTTTCCGCATCTTCAAGCGAGGTTATCCCTGCATCTTTCAGATAATTGTATTTCGCAAGTCCAACGCGGTGATTCACTATCATGCCCTCATTCATCGGGCGCTGAAATATGCGGTAAAGACAGACCAGCTTTCCGTGAATCCAGCGGATAAGGTAGACCGTTCGCGCAAGAACGGCTTCCAGCCTGCTTTCTATGACAAGGATGAAATCAACCAGCTTCTCGTCTGCGTAAAGGGGACGCTGATTGAAACGCCGGTCATGTTGGCGGCATTCTACGGTTTGCGGCGCAGCGAAGCCGTTGGACTGCGCTGGGATGCCATCGACTTCCAGCAGAACACCATTACGATTCAGCACACGGTGATTGCGTGTAGGCTGAACGGAAAGTACGAGGTCATCGCCCGCGATACCACGAAAACGAAGTCAAGCCGCCGGACGCTGCCGCTTGCAGCGCCAATCCGGAAGTATCTGCTGAATACGATTTTTGGATTCGCCTGCGCCATCTGCTCGTGCCTTTTTGATTTTGTCGTCCGCTCATTCCATTTAGCGTAGCGCTGCTACGCTGCATTCCATTCGCGTTAGGCAAAATGCAAAAATTCACTTCGCATCTTGGCGCATTCTCATCCGAAAATCGTATGATTTGCAGGTTCGGCAGGCGGAGAACCGCAGACTTTGCGGCAACTGCTATTGCAAGGATTATGAAGGCTATATCTGCATCAATGAGATGGGGTATCTGCTGAATCCGAACAGGGTATCAGCGATGTTTGAGCTGACGCTTCAGCAAAACCATCTGCGGCATATTCGCTTTCATGACCTGCGGCACAGCAGCGCGAGCTTGCTGCTTGCGAACCATGTGCCGCTCAAACAGATTCAGGAGTGGCTGGGGCACAGTGATTTCAGCACGACGGCGAACATCTACGCACACCTTGATGCGGCTTCCAAGCAGAACACAGCAGAAGCAATGCTGCATGGACTGGGATTGGAAGAAGAATGAGGCTGCTTCCAAACGAACATGCACCGAGGCGTGAGCAGACGAAAATAGGATGAGATTCGAGCCCAATAAAAAATTCGACTAAATAACGCACTTGTCATTTAGCCGAATGTGGCGGAGACGGTGGGATTCGAACCCACGGACCCTTGCGGATCAACTGATTTCGAGTGTTTTATCAATCGTGGAAATTAGCAGAAAATCAGGTGCTGAACTGGAAGTTGGCATACCCGGAAAATGTTCAAAAATCAAGTGTTTCTGGACTTCGCAAAGGCGGCAGGCAAGCAGAGGCAAAGGCTCGAAAGATGTACGCTGTTCTCTCCGAATTTGGAGAGAATTTGGCAGTTTGGAGAGAAAATTGGAGAGAAAAGAACGAGAACAGCGCGCAACGCACACCCGTCTGGTGTTGGTAAAACAGATGAGGTGATATGCAATGAGTCAGAACATCGACTATAAAGCGATTTTGAAGGCGCATCCGGAGACGATTTCGAAGGAACAGCTCTATAAACTGTGCCATATCAGCAAGCGCATGGCGAAGTTCTATCTTGACAATGGAATAATTGCTTGCACAAATACGGGGCATTCCACGCATAAGTACATTATCAGAACGAGTGATGCAGTGGCATTCCTTCGGGATAGGGAGAAGCATCCTGACAGGTATCGTGTTACAGGAGTAGGCGGAGCGGGGCGTGAGCCGATTGTGCATCCGTCAATCAACTATGATCAAGCAGTTATGCGGGCGTATCAGCGGCTTTTAGTTCGGAAAATCAGCGCGTATCCAGACTTGATGACGGCGGCGGCGATTTCCCAGTTGACGGGTTACTCAAAAAAGACAGTTTTGACGTGGGCAAGCCTTGGAATGATTCGTTGGTTTAAGAACGCTCAGCAGCAGTATGCACCAAAAGAATTGGTGATGAAGCACTTGTTGAGCAGGGAGTTCCGCGAAATTCGCAATAAGAGCGATACGCACGAGGAATGGATTCGGGAACTTATGGAAAATATGAACGCACAAAAGAATCAAAAGTAAAAGAGGCGTATTCTGGATGCGGCGCGCAGAAGGACGACAGCGCAACGTTAGCAATGGATTGAAGTTCTTCAATCGTGTTTCTTCGTCTGCTTGCCCTCCGCCGACTGCATTCATCAATAATCAGAATTTGAATCGTCGTTTCGATGATGTCGGTCAGGCGGAGGGAGTGGAGCTCGTTCTGCTTTATGTAAATACGTAGTGCATCCTTACCATTGGCATTGAGTGGATGTGAGTTGATAAGCATCACGTTGATGGCGATGTACAACGTAAGTGGCAAATTTCAGTGAACTGGGTGGAGAAATAGATGAGGAAAAACTGCCACATCTACTTCAAATTCGTAACAGAAAAGCTTTTTCCGAACTGCTTCAACAGATAACCGAAAAGCATTTGAAGCAACTGCTCGGCATAAGCAGCCCGGTTTCGCCTTGCCACTCTTCCTCCACAATCATTCGGCTAATCTCAATAGAAGTTTTTTGTGGCATTCCAGCTTTTGCTTTCTCCATCTTGTCCATCATTTTTTCCGCCAAACTGTATTGCATATTGCTTGTAATCCATTTCGTCAATAACGGCATTAATGCAATCATAGAGTGCCGTATGTGCGGCCACAAGAACTGGTATTTTCTTATCAATATCGACTTCTATTGGTGATTCGAAATCCGTAATTTCACGTTTACCAGAGCCATCACCACACACCCGAAAAGACTGAAGGGTTTTGGCGCATTCAAAAATTTGTAGTCAACGCCACCTTTGTGCTTTATATAATTTGCCCACTTACGCACTTCTGAAATTGCATCATAACAAATGCATAGCTTGTTTTGCAATTCCTGCATATTCCTATTTTCCAACTCGTTCTTAACAAATTTATATTTACAATGTTCCATGATCGTTTCCCGCGTCCATGTATCATTGTATACTTCCCCATTTTTCAGCTTTGCAGAAGTATAGAGCTTTTTCCCCCAATACACCGTTTGTAATATTTGATCGTAAGTATTAATGTACCACGTTGAGGCTGTTCCAAAGTACAGGCATCGGAAGAAAAATTGTGGTGTATAGCCTTGTGACCAACTTAAATTATCATCAGAATCAAACAACTTATAACTTTTAATGGTGAAAAATCTTGCAGCCTGCAAGCATTCATCAGCTTTTTGAGCAAAATATACTGATGGTTTAATTGATTGCTCGAGGATGAATGGAGACGGCTTAAAATTAACAAACCGCATAGTGCCTACAAATTCATGAAACCGTTCAACGTATTGCTCATAGGTGAGTTCATCTTTATCGCGATATTTAATGAAGCACTTTTGCAACAATGAATTATCAATTTCTGAATGTGTGTATGCGAACTCCTCCATAGATTGGTATTCACTATCTTGTTCCCTGATTTTAAAGAACGAAGAACATACAGGTCTCGTACTCGCAGAAATAGTTATTTCTCTTGTCATGGTTCATTTACCTCTTTTCTTAGTTTTTCAGTTCCATATCCATCCCATCTTTCTATGTGGCTGGCGTTCTTTGTGTATCTTGCCCTCGCACATCAGCAGAAACAAAATGTGATACAGAATCCTACTTGTCCGTCTGACAAAAAACGGTTCTACTCAACTTCGGCTGCTATTCTACATCTACGTTGTCTTGCTACGTTTTTCGTTAATGAGATATTTCTCCATCCTTTTCACCTCACCGACTATATTTTATCATACTTTGTAAGTCAGCGCAAGGTTATTTGGGAATAGTATCAGCTCTTGTCGGTTGCCCCCAAGGTTCCGTGAAGAATCAAAAATATAGCCGACTGCTCCGTCTAATTGACTTGCTATTTCCAGAGATAGATGATAAAATCAAAGTACACTGGGGGCAATATCCTGTTGAGGATTATGCGCAAGAGTTGCCTCGGTAGTAATGCTTCGGAAAGGAGCGAGAGACATGGATAACTTGAAAATTCCGGTTGGCACATCTGATTTTGCAGAGATTCGTCAAAATGGATACTATTACGTTGATAAAACTGTCTTAATCAGCGAGCTTCTTAAGACAGCAAGCAATAAAGTGACATTGATTACGCGCCCTCGGCGGTTTGGCAAATCGCTGGGCATGAGTATGCTGGAAAACTTTTTTGATATCCGAAAGGATAGCAGAACTCTTTTTGCAGGTTTGGAAATTTCCCAAAACAAGGCTTTGTGTGACGAATGGATGAATCAGTATCCTACGATTTCTGTTTCATTTAGCAGAGTGTTTGGACTCAATTACACAAAAGCGTATGATATGCTCACAATGGTAATTGCAGATTTATTCAATAAACATCTATATTTAATTCAGAATGGAAAGGGGACAGATTTTGAAAATAGCACATTTAAGCACCTCGCTGATGGATGTGCCTCTGAAAAAGAAATAAAAAGCAGCTTTTTACTCCTTACAGGGATGATGCAGGATTATTATAAAAAGCCTGTGATTTTGCTGATTGATGAATATGATGTTCCTGTGGAAAAAGCGAATAATAATGGATATTATGCAGAAATGCTCGACACCATGAAGAGCTTGATGCAGGCACTAAAGGATAATCAAGCACTTAAGTTTGCAGTAGTTACAGGCTGTCTTAAAATTGCGAAGGAAAGTATTTTTACGGGTACGAATAATTTTGTGTTGGAAACAATTATGTCCTCCCGTCTTAGTGAGTGTTTTGGTTTTGTACAAGGCGAAGTGAATCAAATTCTTGCGGATGCTGGCATAGAAGGTAAGGCAGAGATTATGAAGAAATGGTACGATGGCTATCATTTCGGAAGTGCTGATGTTTACTGTCCTTGGGATGTGATGTGCTATGTGCAGAAGCTGATGACTGATTCTAATGCTCGACCGGATAACTTTTGGAAAAACACAAGCGATAATGCGGTAATTCGTTCTTTTATTGACTATGCGGGTGCCAGTATTACGAAGAAATTTGAAACTTTGATGGATGGTGGATACATTGTCCAGAAAGTGGATGAGAATCTGACATACGATTACCTTCATTCCTCTGAGGAAAATCTATGGTGTATGTTGTATTTGACGGGTTATTTGACACAACTCAGAGACGGCGAGATTGCTGAAGCATTGCCAGAAGATACGGTAGCATTAAAAATCCCTAATCTCGAAATTCAAGAACTTTTTGTAACTGAAGTTTCAAAATGGTTTAGGGAAAATGCTTCCCAATGGAATAAGAATGCACTTTTTGAAGCCGTGTGGCGTGGCGACTGCGAAAGCAT
>OBKK01000380.1_pt1 | contig 14793 bp, 8 predicted proteins | sample 1503221 | NCBI WGS metagenome assembly OBKK01 (sample SAMN02044683, study PRJEB22538) | human gut metagenome | reverse complement strand
GTCCTCTGCCTGCCGTGGTGACCCGTGATTTGGCAGACAGTCTTTTTCAGACAAGTGCCGGGGCGGTGGGCCGCGAGTTTCTGGATTATTACAGCGGAGGTCTCCGTTACCGTGTCTCTGCAGTCTGTGCCTTGCAGAAGACGGATGACTATGCCCGTTACGGACCTTTTGTCCTGACTCCTTTCCCCGGTTGGTTCTATGAGGACCAGTACCTCCCGTTCATCTCCCTACGGATACGTCCGGAGGCGGATACGGATAATTTTGCAGCTCGTTTTTATCAGGATATGATGTCGCAGCTGCAGGTCGCTCCATTCTATCTTTTCGACATACAGAGCTATAAGGACCAGAAGATAGAGCGGGATGCTGCCGAAGGAATCACCCCGTATATCCGCAGCGCAAGGCTCATTGTGATATTCTTTGTTTTCAATGTATTCATCGGGCTGATGGGAACTTTTTGGTTCCGTACCCGCCATCGCCGCAGCGAGATTGCTTTGCGCATGGCCATGGGCAGCAGCCGCGGAAGAATACGCTGGCAATTGCTGGGTGAAGGGTTGCTGCTGTTGGCACTTGCTTCCATCCCCGCTTTGATGATATGTATCAATATGGTTATGGCAGATGTCACTTTTACGGAAGCCACGGATGCCACTTGGGGGAGATTTGTCATATGCGTTTCTATTGTCTGGATATTGATGGCATTGATGGTGATTGCAGGAATCTGGTATCCGGCTTCACGGGCCATGAAGGTACAGCCTGCCGAAGCATTGCACGATGAGTGAGTTTTTTTTGAATAATCTGTGCTCATTCTCAATATAACTTGTATATTTGCGTGACGAATAAGAGTTTTGCGTTGAGTATACAAAATCTATATTATGATGAAACGCCTTTTCTTTCCATTGTTTGCAGGCTTGTTGTGGTTGATGTCGGGAACACTTTCGGCTACGGAACGTACGTACAATGTACTTTTCATACAGTCCTATACAAAAAATACTCCTTGGCACAGCCTTCTGACAGAAAATTTGGAGAACGGACTGGACAAGGGGGGAGTTAAAGCCAATATCACTACTGAATATCTGAATGCCGATTACTGGTCTTTCGCTTCCGAGTGCTTCATCATGCGCCGCATCTGCGAGCGTGCCAGGCAACGGAAAACGGACTTGATTGTGACCTCCAGCGATGAGGCTTTCTTCACATTGACCCATTGCGGTGATTCCCTGCCTTATCAGATACCGGTAGTGGTTTCGGGTATCAAATACCCGGATGAGAGAGTCTTTGAAAGAATGCCCAACGTCTCCGGCTATGTTTCGAAAACGGATTTCGATGTCTTGCTGGATGCGGCTGTCCGCATGTTTCCTTCCCGCAGGGAGTTGGTCTGTCTGTCCGACAGCAGTTTCCTGAGCCTTAAAGGGGTTAAGGCTGTGGAGGAATCCTGGGAACGCATAAAGAGCAACTATCCGGAGCATGAGTTGAAAGTGCTGAATGTGCAGGCCAAGTCCTTGAACTCTATCATCACTTCCATTTGCTATGACTACAATGCCTACAAGCATATTGTCATTGCTCCCAAATGGATTCCCTTTCTTTCCTTGAAGTTGAAGGCCCCCGTGTTTACCAGCCAGAACCTGGCTATGACGAACGGTGTTCTGTGTGTGTATGATGCCGTTCCCGGAGAGGATGCTTTTGCTGCCGGCCGGCAGGCTGCAAGTATTTTGAAGGGCAAGTCACCCGCCTCATTGGAAGTAAAGGACTTTGGGGGCAAGTTGCTGTTCGATTACAAACAGTTGCAGTTTTTCCGTGTGGACACGAACCGTGCGGAGAGCAAGGGCATCATTTTGAATATACCGTTGATGGAGCGTTACCGTGTCTGGTTCATTCTGTTCTATTCGCTGATTGTCGGGGCATTGGTGCTGCTGGTTGCCTGGCTTTTCCGTGCCAACCGCAGGGAGTCGCGTAAGCGCATACATGCCCAGACCCGCTTGTTGATACAGCACCGCCTGGTGGAGCAGCGCGACGAGTTCGACAATATCTTCTGTTCCATTCGCGACGGCTTGATTACGTATGATACCGACCTGCGCATCCATTTTGTCAACCGTCCGTTGTTACAGATGTTGGGACTTTCTTCCGAAACCTATACGTCCCGTTTCTATGAAGGGCAGATGGCCGGCTCCATTTTCAGGATTTACATGAATGGAGAAAACATCCTGCAGGACTTGTTGAAGAAAGTACGTACCGGAAAGAGACCTATTTCTATTCCGGAGAAAGCCTTCATGCAGGAAAACCATCAGGGAACGTATTTCCCCGTTTCCGGCGAGGTAGTACCTATCTTTGCCAATGAAAAGATGACGGGAATGGCGATTGTATGCCGCAATATCTCCGAAGAAGAGATGCAGAGACGCTTCTTCAATATGGCGGTGGAGGAAAGCTCCATTTATCCGTGGCAGTACAACATGCATATGAACCGTTTCCATTTCCCGGGTGGATTGCTGCGCCGTTTCGGGTATACCGATGATACGGACTTGCTGGCACGTGATGAGATGGACACCCTTATACATCCGGAAGACTTGCTGCATACGCGCAGGAATTTTGATGCCATTCTGTTGGGCAATGAAATCAATTCACGGATGAGTTTCCGGTTGAAGAGTGCGGATGGGAGCTATGAATGGTGGGAGTTCCGCAGTACCGCTTATGACGGACTGACGGTTGATACCCCATACATGGTATTGGGAGTATGCCAGAGCATCCAGCGTTACAAGGATACGGAAGAGGCCTTGATTGCCGCACGTGACCGTGCCTTGCAGGCCGACAAGCTCAAATCTGCGTTTCTTGCCAATATGAGCCATGAGATACGCACCCCTTTGAATGCCATTGTCGGCTTCTCGGATTTGTTGAAGGATTTGGACGCTTTTTCTCCGGAAGAGGTAAAGCAGTTCGTCGAAACAATCAACATCAACTGTACATTGCTGCTGGCGTTGATAAACGATATTCTGGACCTCTCGCGCATAGAATCGGGCACGATGGACTTTAAGTTCGGAGCATTCAACCTGGCGTTTATCATGCAGGAGGTCCATGAATCCCAGCGTCTGAGTATGCCTCGGGATGTAGAGCTGCGTATAGAGATTCCGGAAGGGGAAGACAAATTGGTCATCACCGATTCCGTCCGCTTGAAGCAGGTCGTGAACAACCTGATAAACAATGCCAAGAAATTCACGGTAACGGGCAGCATCACCTTCGGCTACGTCACGAACCGGGAAGGATATACCACCATCTTTGTCGAAGACACGGGAAGCGGTATCTCTGAAGACGCCCAGAAACATATCTTCGAACGCTTTTACAAAGAAGACAGCTTTACGCAGGGCGCCGGTTTGGGGCTGAGCATTTGCCAGACCATCGTAGACCGCCTGCATGGTTCTATCTCGGTCTCCTCAGAGTTGGGAAAAGGAACGCGTTTCGAGGTGGTGATACCGGATGCGAACGAGTAATCATTCAATCCGTTTGCAGGCATTGGCTTGCAGGAACTCTTCCAATATATCTTCGTAATTGCCATACAGCATGATGTGGTGATTGCCCAGCGGTGTCTTGAGGAAATAGTCGGCAGGGGAGTTCATTTTTATCCGCACTTGGGTGCGGCACATATTGATGTAGTTTGTATTCTCAACAAGCGTGCCGGTGCTCAAGTAATATTCGTCCAGGCTTTCGCTTCCGCATTTTACGATGGTTACATCTCCCGTCGGCAGGATTCCCTGAATACCGATGCCGCTTTCCGTCTCAAAATGGTTGCGTATGATGAACTGCTCCGTTTGTGCGATGCCGATGGTGCAGTGTGCCAATATGATTTCATTGGTACGGGCATTTATCATGGAAGGATTGGCCATGAAGGAGTTTTTCCCCGTCAGCACTTTTACGGCCAGCATGGTGAAGACGGATTGCAAATCGCCTTCACATCCGGCAATGATTCCTTCGTCGTTCAGCAAGGCAAGGGCAAGGCAGCCGGTGGTTCCCGTTTGGTCTATCAGGCGGAAGCAGCTGAGGGTAATGGCGCTCAGTCGCTCTTCCTCTACAATCCTCTTGATGGCTCGATACAGCCGCATGGCTTTTATCATGTCTTCGGGGCTTGCCTCTCGGCAGGCAAGCGCTTTTCCTGCCAGTCCGGCGCATGCTTCGCCCACCTCGTCGTCCGTTATCTGTCCGTAGTATTCATAAATGCGGTCCAATGAGACGTCTGTGTACTCGATACCCCAGCGGCGTTTGGCAAGCAGATAATCCACATTGCTGGCAACGAGCCAGCTGGACGGAGTGCCCATTACGCCGATGCGCATACCGAAAAGGCTGCGTTGTGCCACGAAATTGCTGTGCAGGACAAAAATACGCTTGATGGTCTCGGGGAGCTCTCCGTGAAGAATCTCGCTTTTCATTCCCCGGCCGCGCAGCCAGGAAGATATTTCGAGAGCGGCGGCCAGTGAGTTCTGCATGCCGTCTGCCAAGAGGATGGCGGGGCGGGGAAGGGATTCGAAATGCTGGATTACCAGCCGTTCCACACCTCCGGTGGCAATGAATATAATACTGAAGTCATCGGGTGATAACTTGTCTATGTCTTTGTAATCAATGAAGTTGACGGTAAAGTATTTTTCCAATTCAGTCAATATCACTTCGTGGGAGCTACGGACTGATGCTTGTTTATGCAGTATGGAAGAAAAAGTTATAAGGTTGATGACCATGGTGTTATTTACTATTTGACTATTTACTATTTACAATTGATTCTACTTGGCTCGTTTGCTTTTTCAAAGATACAAGTTTCTGTTTACATATCATAGAGTTTTTACGATAGATAAGTTTTTTAAAGTTTTTATGGTCTTGCCTTCCTTTTGGTTTCAAATAATTCGCTACATTTGCAACTTTAATGATAAAGTGATAGCAATATCACCTATAAATACTCTATTAAATAGTAAATCATAAATCGTCAAATAGTAAATAAACCTCATGCCAACAATATCTATTCGCGGAATGGAGATGCCCGCATCTCCTATCAGAAAACTGGCTCCTCTGGCAGATGCTGCCAAGCAGAGGGGTATACATGTATTTCACCTGAACATCGGTCAACCCGACCTGCCTACTCCGGAAGTCGCGATTGAAGCGATACGGAACATCGACCGGAAAGTTCTGGAATACAGTCCCAGTGCGGGATATCGCAGTTACCGCGAGAAGTTGGTGGGTTACTATGCAAAGTACAATATCAATCTGACTGCAGACGACATCATCATCACTTCCGGCGGCTCGGAGGCGGTGTTGTTCTCTTTCCTGGCTTGCCTCAATCCGGGGGATGAAATCATTGTTCCCGAGCCGGCCTATGCCAATTATATGGCGTTTGCCATCTCTGCCGGAGCCAAGATACGCACCATTGCCACGACCATCGAAGAGGGTTTCTCGTTGCCCAAGGTAGAGAAGTTCGAGGAGTTGATTAACGAGCGCACGCGTGCTATTTTGATTTGCAATCCCAACAATCCTACGGGTTACCTCTATACACGCCGTGAAATGAACCAGATTCGCGACCTTGTGAAGAAGTACGATTTGTTCCTCTTCTCGGACGAGGTGTACCGTGAATTTATTTATACGGGTTCTCCCTATATCTCTGCCTGCCATCTGGAGGGCATTGAGAACAATGTGGTGCTGATTGATTCCGTGTCCAAGCGCTATTCGGAGTGCGGCATCCGCATCGGTGCCCTGATAACGAAGAACAAGGAAATCCGGGATGCTGTCATGAAGTTCTGCCAGGCGCGTCTCAGTCCTCCGTTGATAGGCCAGATTGCCGCAGAAGCATCGCTGGATGCCGATGAGGATTATCTGCGCGACACATACGATGAATATGTAGAACGCCGTAAATGCTTGATTGACGGATTGAACCGTATACCGGGCGTATATTCGCCCATCCCGATGGGAGCATTCTATACGGTGGCAAAGCTTCCGGTAGATGATTCGGACAAGTTCTGTGCCTGGTGTCTGTCGGAGTTCGAGTACGAGGGACAGACGGTATTCATGGCGCCTGCGTCCGGATTCTATACTACGCCGGGTTCCGGTCGCAACGAAGTGCGTATCGCATACGTACTGAAGAAAGATGACTTGAACCGCGCCTTGTTTGTATTGCAAAAAGCATTGGAAGCCTATCCGGGACGAACCGAATAAAATGAAATAATTCATTAGGCGCGGATTACGCGGATTACACGGAAAACTTAAGATAAAGACGTTTGTTTCAAATCTTCCGTGTAATCTGCGCCTAAAAAATAATGGCCCATGAACTTATCTCGCTTTATAGCGTTGCGCATTTATCGCAACTCGGAGCCGGGCAAGCAAGTTTCCCGTCCGGCTGTCCTTATTGCCATGGTGGGTATTGCTCTCGGACTGGCGGTGATGATTATTGCCGTGTCCGTCATTGTTGGCTTCAAGAGCGAGGTAAGGGATAAAATCGTGGGTTTCGGTGCCCATATCCAGATAGGCAACCTGGATGCTGCACGCTCTTATGAGACGCGCCCGGTGGTGGTGGGCGACAGCATGATGGCTGCGCTTTCCGATTATCCCGAAGTGAAGCATGTACAACGCTACTCCACCAAGCCGGGGATGATAAAGACCGCCGATGCCTTTCAGGGAATGGTGCTGAAAGGTGTGGGGCAGGAGTATGACAGCACCTTTTTCCACCGCCATCTGCTGGAGGGGGAGTTTCCGCAATTCAGCGATTCCGCTTCGTCCAACCGCGTAGTCATCTCAAAGTCTCTTGCCAACAAGCTGCAATTGAAACTCGGTGACAAGATAGACACCTACTTCATCCAGGACGATGTGCGTGCTCGCCGCCTGAAGATTGTAGGTATCTACCAAACCAACTTCTCCGAATACGACAACCTATTCCTGCTTACCGACCTCTATTTGGTGAATCGCCTGAACAACTGGGAGCCGGACCAGGTGAGCGGTGTGGAGCTGGAAATACGCGATTATGACAAGCTGGAAGAAACCACCTATGAGATAGCTGCCGATACGGATGAGAATCCCGACCGCTATGGTGCCGAGTATTGCGTCCGCAATGTAGAGCAGCTCAATCCCCAAATCTTTGCCTGGCTGGGCATCTTGGATGTCAACATCTGGGTCATTCTCATTCTGATGATTGGGGTGGCGGGTTTCACCATGGTATCCGGCCTGCTGATTATCATCATAGAGCGTACCTCCATGATAGGCGTGCTGAAGTCTTTGGGAGCCAATAACTTTACCATCCGTAAAGTCTTCCTTTGGTTTTCGGTCTTCCTCATTGGGAAAGGCATGCTTTGGGGGAACATAATCGGCCTTGCGTTCTATTTCGTGCAGCGCTGGTCCGGCTTGTTCAAGCTCGACCCTGAAACCTATTACATGGCTACTGTTCCGGTATCTTTCAATATCTGGCTGTTCCTGCTGCTGAATGCCGGCACATTGCTAGCTTCGGTCCTGATGTTGCTGGGCCCATCATTCCTGATTACACGCATCCATCCGGCAACTTCCATCCGTTACGAATAAGAGAATCACTTTCTCAGAAAACCGCTTTTCTTGCGGAACAGACAGTACCATTTCCAACGTAAAGACTGTATCGGCTGCAATAGGTCGAAAGCCGGTAGTGTGAAGTAATATCTGCGCTGTTCTTCCAGGTCGTGGGCAGTCTTGTTGACAATGACGGCCTGCATGGTGAAACGGAGCAGGAACAAAAGGAAAGCGACGCCTGCTGCCAGCCAGTGGAAGTGCAGAATGCCGATGACCATCGCGGCTATCCAGGATGCGTGGAATGCCAGGCGGGTCAAGGTCTCAAAACCGGCCAGCCAGCGTTGCATTCCATGATACAGCCGTGCTGTGGAGGCGTAGCCTATTTTCTCTTCTTTCCAGTCCTTGGCACGCAGAAGCGGCTGCATGCGCACAATGGCATTGGCATCCGTTTCCACCCGCGTGTTCTCCGGGGTAGCCACGTGGTTGATGAACAAATCGTCGTCTCCCCGTTGCAGGTTGAGGTGTGCGGAGAATCCTTTCTGTTGGTAGAAGAGTTCCTTCCGGTAGGCCAGGTTACGCCCGATGCCCATGTAGGGGCTGCCTGCCAGGGCAAATCCCAGATAGCGCATGGAAGTGAACAGATTGTCGAATGCCGCCCGTTTGTGCAGCCAGCCTTTGCCGCGTTCGTAGCCGCTGTATCCCAGCACCACTTGGGTACGTGATGTGAAGTTGCGTGCCATCAGTCGCAGCCATTGGTTTGCTGTGGGGCTGCAGTTGGCATTGGTGAACACCAGCCAGTCATATTTGCTGGCCTTGATTCCAAGCGTTACGGCCAGCTTCTTGCGGCTGATGTAGCGGGAGGAATCGGGCACGAAGCTGTGGTAGAGATGGGGATATTTCTCCTCGAGGATGGTCAGGTAATCCTCGCTCTCATCGGTGTTGCCGTCGTTAATGACGATGACTTCAAATTGGGGATAGTCCTGCTCCAGCACGGCGCCCAGGTTGCGGCGCAGATTCTCGGATTCCTCGCGGGCGCAGATGATGACGGATATGGGGGGCAGTTCCTGGGTGAAGTGCGTGTCTCCCTGCTTCACGGCACGGCTGCGCGCATGAATACGGTTGTAGAGACAGAGGTAGTAGATAATTTGAATAAGGAACAGACCACCCGCCGTAGCGAGTACGATAATTTCAGTTGAATCTAATGTAAATGCTTCCATGTGCAGTAGGACGTTTATGTGCTGCAAATTTACACAATTTCCGGCACTACCTCAAACTTTGTTCCGGGAAAGTGCTTGGACAAATACTGCTTGATGTATTTCATCGTGTCTTCCTGGATAGTCTTGTCCTCTACCGTGGGATAGAGGTTGTAGAGTACCGTATCGAGCGCGATGTCCCGGTTCTTGATGGCTTCGAAGCTCAGCAGGGTGTGGTTGATGCTGCCCAGCTTTCCGGAGGTGACAAAGATAAGCGGGTACTGCTTCTCCGCAATGTAGTCTATCGTCAGGAAATCTTCGGTAAGGGGAACCATCAGACCGCCGGCGCCTTCTACGAGCACGGTATCATAGCGATGGGAAAGTTCCCTGGTGGCACGCTCTATTTTTCCGAAGTCTATCGGGCGCTTGTCTATGCGGGCGGCGAGGTGGGGAGAGCAGGGATAGGAGAATATCTCGGGCATGGTCAGCCCCTCTTTGTCTTCCGGCAGGTAGCCGGTTCCGGTGAGGCGACGGTGCAGGTCGATGTCCTCGGAATGACCGGTGTTGCCGGTCTGGATGAATTTTTGGGTGATGACGCGCAGGCCGCGTTGCATAAGCTCACGGGCGTACCAGGCGGTGCAATAGCTTTTTCCGGCATCTGTATCAATGCCGCTGATGAAGTAGATGTTTTTTGTTTCCATTATTTTGTTTTTTTTCGTGCGATGATATAAATGGGGTGATAGGTCAGGTTTACGTTGCCTGCGGCATCACTGAACCGGGTTGTGTATTCTTTGCAGAAGGATTGCAGGCGGCTGCGCGTCCATATCCTTTTTTCCGTTCCCGTCACTCCGGTTTGCTTCAGATGCTTCAGCACTGCCTGAGGGGTGGGGAAGGGCAGGGTTACTACCTCTTCCTCGGCATGGAGAATATCGAAGTGGGGAGACAGCAGGGCTTGCAGCTCCTCAACGGAGAGATAGTCCAGCCCATGCCCCGTCAGTTGGCGTATTTCGTGCATGTTTGTGGTGCCGAAGGTGCTGAAGGCAAGCAGGCCGTCTGCCACCAGTGCTTGGTGGCAGCGGGTGAGGAAAGCACCTGGGTCGTTGAACCATTGCAGGGTGGAGCACGAGGTTATCAGGTCGGTTTCTCTGGGGAAGTCGAGAGCTTCGGCATCACCCGGCAAGAAGCTGACGCGGGGAGTGCGCGTAGTGCATAGCTCCCTGACGCATTCCTCCATATCCCGGCAGAGGTCGTTCAGCAACAGCGTTTCCGGTTGCAAGGTGTTCAGCAACATGCGCGAGTAGCTGCCCGTTCCGCAACCAAGCTCTACGATGTGGCGGAAGTGTGTAGGAAGTTGCGGACGGGGTATGCCTGCGGAAAGCAGGGCATCGGTCAGTAGGCGCATCATTTTTTCGGCTACTTGCCGTTGCACGCTGGCTTCGCGGTCGTAGGTGCTTCGCGAGTAGGAGAAGCGTTTTGCTACAAGTTCTTTGTCTATGGGGTGTGTAGGGGTATCTGTCATTTTTTTCAATCCTTTTGTTATGTATCCAGTTCTCTCAGATGGTTTAGAAAATCGTCAATGGGCATCGACCACATGTCTTGCAGCAAGAAGCGGAACATTGGTTCGTCATAGTGGGCGCAGTCTGCAACAATCAGTTTGTCGTCATCGAACATGTAATCGAAATTTAGTTTCATATTTTCTAAAGGGAAGATGCGGTCGTTGACGCCTATGAAAGCGTAGTCATAATCGATGTATTGGTATTTATCGTTTACATAGGCATCCATCTCGTCATCATTGGAGTAGATATAATTGCCGTTTTCATCGATGGTTATCCCTCTCATTTGGGTGTATTTTTTCTCAATGAGTTCCAGCTCTTCCTTAATTTCGTTGAAGTCCCGGCGGGGAGTGATGGCAAGGAAGGCTTTGTAGGCATTGCTGTCTTTGCACATGCGGCGCATGAACTTCTGGAGCGAGGCGGGAGTCAGTCCGCTCAAGGTGTCTCGGAAGGTCTTTTCGGGAATTCCATCTGTGTCACCGATAGGGGTAATGGTACCATTGAAAGCTATAAGCAGCAGTTTCTCCTTGGGCACGGAAGCCAGTGCGATGGGAGCTGCCCATACGCCCATGGACCATGCCACTACGTTCACTTGCCGGTATTGCTCCAGGATGGAGGTATCGAAATCGAGCGTGCGGTAGTCATAGCAAATCATGTAGTCCATGCCTTGGGGGCAATATTGTTTAAAGGGTGTTTCGTCGGCTGCCCATCCTGCGAAGAACAGTAGCAGCTTGGGATTATTTTTTTTGATGATGTAAACTTGTTTCATAATAATATATGTGATGAATTTTCTTATACTATATATATTTAATTATTTCTTCTATCTCTTGTTCTGTAATGTCCGCTGTCAGCGAGAAGCGGATACGTGATGTCCCTTCGGGCACCGTGGGCGGGCGCACCGGCAGTGCATAGAACCCATGCCTCTGCAGCAGCTCTGCGCACAGCACAGTGTCGGCACTGGGGCCGATAATCAGTGGGACGATATGGCTTGCGCTGGGGCATCCGTACCCCTTGGCTTGTAATGCTTCGCGCAGTGTCCGGCTGATTCTTGCCAGATGCTCGCGGTGGTCCTGCATCCTGGCAAGTTTCCGTACGATAAACAGTGTCCAGGCAATACTTGTCGGAGGCAATGCCGTGGTGAAGATGAGGGTTCGCATCCGGTTGACGAGATACTCGCGTATCGTCCGGCAGCAGGCGATGTATGCGCCGGCAGACGCCGCTGCCTTGCCGAAGGTGCCCACGAGGAAATCTATATCCCGGATGCATCCGGTTTCTTCGGCGCAGCCCAGACCGCGCGGTCCCCTTACGCCGAATGCATGGGCTTCGTCCACATAGAGCAGTACGTTGGAGTATCTTTTTTTCAAACGCACCAATGCCGTGAGGTCGGCTTGGTCACCGTCCATGCTGAAGATGCTTTCTGTGACGATAATAAGTTGCCGGAATGTTGCATGGTGTTGTTCCAGCAGGCGTTCCAGTTGTACCAGGTCGTTGTGGCGGAAGCGGATGCAGCGTGCGGTGGATAGGCGGATGCCGTCGATGATGCTGGCATGCACCAGCTTGTCTGCCAGTATCAGGGTTTGTGCATCGCTCACGGCGGGTAGAATCCCCATATTGGCATGATAGCCGCTATTGAGCACCAGTGCTGTCTCTGTGCCGAAAAGTGTAGCGAGTTCCGTCTCCAGCTCTTCGTAAATCCCGAAGTTCCCCGTCAGCAGGCGGGAGGAGGAGGAAGTCGGCAGGAAGGTGTCCGGTGTCAGTGTCTGCAGGAATTCTTCCTTCAGCTGGCGGTCGGCAGCCAGACCCAGATAGTCGTTGGACGAAAGGTTCAGCATATGCCGGCCATCGGCTACAACCGTGCGTCCCTCGTGTGTCAGTTGCGGCAGGCGGCGCAGGTTGCTGTGTTCTTTCAATGTTTGCAGCTCTTGCTGCATATAGTTAGTTACGTTCATAAATTCTTGATATAATAATTTTCCCTTTATCCTCTCAATTCATTTCCTGTATAATTTTCATCAACCCTCCCGTCAGCTTCCTCAACTGTTCCGGCTCTATAATGAACGGAGGCATCAGGTATACCAATCTTCCGAACGGGCGTACCCAGATTCCCTCCTCAACGAAGCGTTTTTGCATCCACGCCATGTCTACGGGCTTTTTTGTCTCAATCACCCCGATGGCTCCCAGCACACGTACATCCGTCACTTGCGGTAATCGGCGTGCCGGTTCAAGCTCTTCTTGCAGTTGCCGGCTGATGCGAGTCACCTTGCCTTGCCAGTCGTATTCGGGCGAGGTCAGCAGCTTCACCGAAGCGCACGCTACGGCGCATGCCAGTGGATTCCCCATAAAGGTGGGTCCGTGCATAAACACCTCCGGTGTATGGTTGGAGATGGTATCCGCCACTTCATTCGTCGTCAGTACGGCAGACAGCGTCATGTATCCGCCCGTTATGGCCTTTCCTATGCACATGATGTCCGGTTCTACACCCGCGTGCTCCCAGGCAAAGAGTTTTCCCGTCCGTCCGAAGCCCGTGGCTATCTCATCGAATATCAGCAGCAGGCCATGTTCCTTGCATATCTGTGCCGCTTCGCGCAGGTACTGGGGGTGGTAGAACCACATGCCGCCAGCGCCCTGCACCACAGGTTCGAGGATAAGCGCTGCCAGTTCCTCGTGATGCTCCTCTACCAGTTTCCGCAGTTCCACCGTATCCCGTTCATCCCATTCTCCGTGGAAGCGCGAGCGCGGCTGCGGCACGAAATAGCGCACCGGCAATGATGCCCCGAACAGCGAATGCATGCCCGTCACCGGGTCGCAGACAGACATGGCATTCCATGTATCCCCGTGATAGCCCGAACGGATAGTCACAAAATTGTTCTTCTTCGCCTTTCCCTTGCCATACCAGTACTGCACGGCCATTTTCAAGGCTACCTCTACTGCCACCGAGCCCGAGTCGGCATAGAATATCTTCTGCATGGACGGCGGGACGAGCGGTAGCAGCAACTGGCCCAGTTCAATGGCAGGGTCGTGTGTCAGCCCTCCGAACATCACATGCGACATCTTGCCCAGCTGTTCCTCTGCCGCCCGGTTCAGTGTAGGGTGGTTGTACCCGTGGACGGCGCACCACCACGACGACATTCCCTCTACGAGTGTTTCTCCGCTTTCCAGGGTGATGGTGGCGCCTTCGGCATGCTTCACCTTATACACCGGTAGCGGGTTGGTGGTGGAGGTATAGGGGTGCCATAGGTGCTCTCTGTCGAACTGCGAGCCGCAGAACCGGTATCCGGCATCTTCTATCAGTACCTTGTCTTCCGACACTTTCGAGCCGAGCGTTGTCAGCAGGTCGCCCACGATGGCGGAGTTGATGCCGATGTGTAGCGCTTGCTTTACGGCCTCCTTGCTCAGTTGCGAGCGTCCTCCGGCAAAGCGGAGGAAAGCTGTCGGGTTGATGAAGCGGAAGAGGGCGATGGTGGTCAGTATTTCCTCCTCGCTGAGTGGTGCCTGCCGTTCCAGCGGTGTGCCGGGGATGGGGCTCAGGAGGTTGATGGGGATGGACTGTACTTCCAGCTCGCGCAGTGTGAAGGCGAATTCGATGCGTTGCTCCATGCTCTCGCCCATGCCGATGATGCCGCCGCTGCAGATGTCCATGCCTACATTGCGGGCGGCTTGCAGGGTGCGCAGCTTCTCTTCCTGCGTGTGCGTGCTGCACAGTTGGGGAAAGTAGGAGGGGGCTGTCTCCAGGTTGCAGTGATAGCGGGTGATGCCTGCGTCGTGCAGTGCCCGCATTTCGTCTTCGTTGAGCAGTCCCAGTGATGCGCACAACTGGATGGACGAGTGCCGGCGCATGTGCCGGGCGGCTTCGCACAGTTTCTCCATGTTTCTGGAGGAGGGCTTCCGTCCACTGGTCACCAGCGAGAAACGTGCCACGCCCTGGGCTTCATTATGCCGGGCATGCCGCAGGCATTCTTCTTTGTCCACCAGGTCGTACACGTCTGCCTGGGTTTTGTAGTGCGACGACTGTGCACACCACTTGCAGTTTTCCGGGCATCGTCCGGACTTGGCATTAATGATGGAGCACATGTCAAACTCCTCCGAGGCCAGGCCCCGGGTTATCTCGTGGGCAGCTTCGTATAGCGCTTCCTTGTCGGGTTGCACAGCCAGCCATTCGGCTTCTTCCTTACTGATGTGGCTGCCGCGCAGCACTTGTTCCTTCAACTTCTGTAGGGTCATATCTTTCTTGGGTTAAGTTCGTGGATAAAGACAGAGGTACGGATTGCCGGGGCGGTGCAGCTCGTCATTCTGCTGCATGGCTTCCGGTAATCCGTACCTCTTGTTCTCTTTTGTTTCAGGCTATATGTGTCTTGTCCGCCCGTATTCCCGCAGGGGCGGATGAATTGTGTTTCAAAAAGAATGTGCCGGTTCGTTCCCAGCTCCGTGAGGATACTTGTCAGGGCGCTGCTGCTACCCAGCGGAATGCCGGTGTCGGTTTCTCTTCCTTCCGTTTCTCCTTTCCAGGTACTCTCTTCCCCGCATCCGGCATGTCCGGCGGTTCCCGCAGCCTTCTGTTTGATGCT